>Ga0210401_10000950_pt1 | contig 34947 bp, 33 predicted proteins | sample IncBWH32MmetaG_FD_150866 | JGI IMG/M metagenome (GOLD analysis project Ga0210401, IMG submission 150866) | Forest soil microbial communities from Barre Woods Harvard Forest LTER site, Petersham, Massachusetts, United States - Inc-BW-H-32-M | ecosystem: Environmental > Terrestrial > Soil >... | reverse complement strand
CGACCGCGCGGCGACACCCGCTTCTACTCGCCGTTACGTTACATGGGCATGGGCACGGCCAGGCGGTGGACCCGTCTCGCGGCGGGCGGGTTTTGGTAAAGAACGGCTGGGTGTTGTGGAATAAAGCCAAGGCGCCGCGCGGCGGCGGCGAGGTTGCGCTTGACCCGGATAGCGGGGTGTACGACACTTTTGTTAACTTACCCCTATTTGGAGCATTATCTCCGATGATTTTCTATCCGGAAGAGCGTATCGCCATATTCATTGACGGCGCCAACCTCTATTCTGCCGCTCGGGGTCTCGCTTTCGACATCGATTACAAGCGGCTTCTCGATCTGTTCAGTACCAAGGGAAGGCTGATTCGGGCATTTTATTACACCGCCTTGGTCGAGGACCAGGAATATTCGCCGATCCGGCCATTGGTCGACTGGCTCGATTACAACGGCTATTCGATGGTGACCAAGCCGACCAAGGAATTCACCGACGCGATGGGGCGGCGCCGGATCAAGGGCAACATGGATATCGAACTGGCGATCGACATGCTCGAAATGGCCCAGTTCATCGACCACGCGATCCTGTTTTCGGGCGACGGCGATTTCCGCCGGCTGGTCGAGGCGGTGCAGCGCCGCGGGGTGCGGGTGTCGGTCGTCTCGACGATCCGCTCGTCGCCGCCGATGGTGTCGGACGATTTGCGCCGCCAAGCCGACAATTTTATCGAATTGCAGGATCTGGCGCCCAACATCTCGCGCAACCACCATCCGCGCGACGAGATGCGGGTCCGCGCCGAACCCGTCGACGAGGCGTGAGCGTCCGGCCGGCGCCGCTGTCCCAAGCCGCGGCGCCCGCAATAGCGCCCGGAGTGGCGCTGCCCCCACGCGACTGCCCGCTTTGCCCGCGCCTTGTAACCTTTCGCGAGACGCAGCGGGCGGCGCACCCGGAATGGTTCAACGCGCCGGTGCCGCCGTTTGGCGACAACGCGGCCGAATTGCTGATTGTCGGTCTGGCGCCGGGACTGCGCGGCGCCAACCGCACCGGCCGCCCGTTTACCGGCGATTATGCCGGCAGTCTGCTGTACGCGACGTTGCGCAAGTTCGCGCTCGCCGCGGGGCACTATGACGCGCGCCCCGATGACGGGCTGGCGCTCGCCGGCGCGCGCATCACCAACGCGGTGCGCTGCGTGCCGCCCCAGAACAAGCCGGAGCCGCGCGAGATCGCCAACTGCCGGGAATTTTTATCGGGCGAGATCGCGGCGTCGCCCGGCCTGCGCGCGTTTCTGGCATTAGGCGCCATCGCCCACGGCGCGGTGCTAACAGCACTCGGCCTGCGCCGCGCGCTGTTTCGGTTCGCGCATGGCGCCGTTCATGAGCTGCCGGGCGGGCGGCTCTTGGCCGACAGCTATCACTGCTCGCGGCTCAACACCAACACCGGCAGACTGACCGCGGCGATGTTCGAAGCGGTGTTTGAGGCACTCCTCGGCCGGCTCAACCCCGACGGGCGCCGAGGGATGCACATGCCGCATGGCTCAATGGCGAAACCGCCGTAACATTGCGATTGCATTGCAACGCTGCATCGGTGATATTGCGACCCGTTCGCATTCGCAAGATACGGGTGTGCTTTATGCGTCGTGTCGTCCTAGCTGTCGCGCTGCTGGCCCTGGGATTGGTCGGGCCGGCGCTAGCGGATCTCCCCAGCTTTCCGATTTCGTTGAAGGACAACCAGTTCGTCCCGAGCGAGGTGCAGATCCCGGCCGGGGTAAAGGTCCAGCTCGTCGTTCGCAACGACAACCAGACCACGTCCGAATTCGAAAGCAACCAGTTCCATCGCGAGAAAGTCGTCGGGCCCGGCCAGCAAATCACCGTGTTCGTCGGACCGCTCGATCCCGGCAGCTATGAGTTTTTCGACGATTTTCATCCGCAAACCCGCGGCCATCTGATCGTCAAATAGCGAGTGTCGCGATGTTGGCCACGGCAATCATCGTATTTCGCGAAGTTCTCGAAGCGGCACTGGTCGTCGGCATTGTGCTGGCGGCGAGCCGCGGGGTTCCGCAGCGCGGCCTCTGGGTCATCGGGGGCGTCGTAGCCGGCGTCCTCGGCGCCTCTGTCGTCGCCGCCTGCGCCGAGGCGATCGCCGACGCGGTCAACGGCATCGGCCAGGAATTGTTCAACGCCGCGATCCTGTTTACCGCGGTGGCGATGCTCGGCTGGCACAACATCTGGATGAACCGGCACGGGCGCGAGCTGGCGGCGGCGGCGGCGAGCCTCGGCAAGGCGGTGGTGGGCGGCAGCCGGCCGCTCTATGCGCTGGGGGTCGTCGTCGGCATCGCGGTACTGCGCGAAGGCTCCGAGGTCGTGCTGTTTTTATACGGCATCGCGGTCGCCTCCGGGGTCGGCGGTTTGACGATGTTGGCGGGCGGCATTCTCGGGCTGGTCGGCGGGGTCGCAGTCGGCTCGCTGATCTATTGCGGGCTGCTCGCGATCCCGCTGAAGCGCCTGTTCGCGGTCACCAGCTGGCTGATTTTGTTGCTGGCGGCCGGCATGGCCTCGCAGGGTGCGGCGTTTCTTATGCAGGCCAATCTCCTGCCGTCGCTCGGCAACGATTTGTGGGACACTTCCTCGATCATCGGCGAACGCAGCATGCTCGGCACGTTGCTGCATGTGCTGATCGGCTATTCGGCACAGCCGGCGGGCATCCAGGTCATCTTCTACTTGGCCACAATTCTGATCATCGGCACGTTGATGCGGGTGCTCGGGCGGTCGTCTTCGAGGCCGCCCGCTCGGCCGGCCGCAGCCGCCTCCATTTGAGCTGATCTCCGCTCTCTTTCCTCCCGTACCCCGCACCGGTCTGATCCATCCCGCGCGCGAGCTTTGTCTGGAGGTGCGAATGCGTTGCATTAGCATAATATCCCTTGCCGCCGGCGCTGCCCTCAGCATGGCCATCGTGATTCCCGCCTGGGCCGATTTCAAAGTCGAGCAGCCGGACGCCGAGACCGGAGAGTTCGCGATCGAACCGCTCGGCGATTATGGCCACGACCCGCTCCCCGCCCACAGCGGCGAGTTGAGCTCAACCCAGGAATTCGAATACGGGGTCAACGGTTTCTGGCAAACCGAACTGGAGCTGGAGCAGGATCGCGAGGCCGGCCCCGGCCAGTCGATCCATTTCAGTCAGGTGACTTCCGAGAACATTTTCCAATTTACCGAGCGCGGCGAATATTGGATAGACTCCGGATTTTTTGCAGAATTCGGCAAGACGACATTGCCCGACACTCCAAACGAGGTCACGTTCGGGCCGATTTTTCGCAAGGAATTTTTTCATACGATCAACACCGTCAATCTGTTCATGGAGCATGACGTCGGCACGCCTTACGCCTCGGGAAGACCGCAATTTCTTTATGCCTGGGAGACGCGCCTGGCGCTCGGTACGCCGATCGAGCCGGGCTTCCAGGCCTATGGCCAGCCGAGCAGCTTTCCCGGATACAATTCGGGCTGGCCGCAGGACAATCGCATCGGCCCGCAATTGTTCGGCACCATCAGCAATGTCGGTCCCGGCAGCATCAAATGGAACGGTGGCATTTTGTTCGGGATACGACCGTGGGCGCCGCGCGAAACCTGGCGCTGGCAGGCCGAATACGAAATCCATTTTTGAGGCGACAGGCCGCCGGCCCGGCCCGCGGGTTTGGCGCGTTTCCCGATCAGGCGTCGCGGTCGCGCAGGATGCGGGCGCGGCTGCGCTGCCAGTCCCTCGCCTTCTCGGCCTCGCGCTTGTCGGCCTTGCGCTTGCCGCGGGCGAGCCCGAGCGCGATCTTGGCCCGCCCGCGCTCGTTGAAATAGATCGACAGCGGCACGACGGTGACGCCGTCGCGCCGGATCGCGCCGAGCAGGCGGTTCATTTCCTTGCGATGCAGCAGCAGCTTTCGCGGCCGCCGGGGTTCGTGGTTGAAATGCGCCGAGCTCGCATATTCCGGGATGTTGGCGTTGACCAGAAACAGTTCGCCGCCGCTCTCATTGGCATAGGCTTCGGCGATGCTGGCCTGGCCCTTCCGTAATACCTTGACCTCGGTGCCCTGTAGAACCAGGCCGGCCTCGAGCGTGTCCTCGATCACGTAATCGTGGCGGGCGCGCCGGTTTTGCGCGACATAACGGTCGGCTGTCCGCATCGCGCCCGCCCTAAACGCGGTCCAAAAATCGGCTCAACTCAAAGGACGGCTCAGTTCAACAGGCCCGCGCCGCGCATCGCCCGCGCCACCCGCTCCTGCGTCTCGGGCATGATCTGCCACAGCGGCTGGCGCGCATTGGGCTCGCATTTGTCCAACAGCGAGGCGGCATATTTGACCGGGGCCGGGCTGGTTTCGGCAAACAGCGCGTCGTGCAGCGGGATCAACCGCTCGTTGATTCGGCGGACCGTATCGACCTCGCCATTCTGCCAAGCTTTGTGCATTTCGGCGAGAAGCCGAGGCGCCACATTGGCGGTCACCGAGATGCAGCCGTCGCCGCCTTGCGCCAGATAGGCGACCGCGGTCGCGTCCTCACCCGACATCATCGAGAAATCGCGCCCGATCTCGGCGCGCAGCCGCAACGGCCGAGCGAGGTCGTTGGTCGCGTCCTTGACCCCGACGATGTTGGCCAATTTGGCGAGCCGCGCCATCGTCGCATTGCTCATGTCGACCGCAGAGCGTCCCGGAATGTTGTAGATGACGATCGGGATGTCGACCGCGTCATGGATCGCCTTGAAGTGCTGGTAGAGCCCTTCCTGCGTCGGCTTGTTGTAATAGGGGCAGACGACGAGCGCCGCGGTGGCGCCCGCCGCCTTGGCCATGCGCGTCAGTTCGATTGTATGCGCAGTCGAATTCGACCCGGTGCCGGCGACGACCGGGACCTTGCCGTTGGCGACTTCGGCGCACAATGCGATGACCCGTTCCTGCTCTTCGTGGCTCAAGGTCGGCGCCTCGCCGGTGGTCCCGGTCGGAACCAGGCCGTGAGTACCCTGTTCGACCTGCCAGGCGACAAAATCCTGAAACTTGGTCTCGTCGACGCCTCCGTTGCGGAAGGGGGTGATCAGCGCGACGAACGATCCCTTGAACATCGTTTCCTCCCGAATGCGGCCTCGTTCGATCACGATAGTCCGCGCCGCGGCGCCCAGCAACATCGCCGGCGCGCCAGTAGCGGCTCAGTTTGAACTGTAGCAGGAGCATGGATTGAATTGGAGCAGGAGCATGGACGCTCTGATGACGGTGTCAGGGGTAGTGTCAGCCTTAACGGTTGAGCCAAGCGTGGGCTATAAGGCCCAAGCATGGCTCGCGTCATCTGGGATAAGCGCGGCAATCCGCCAAAGTACGTCAGCGATAGGCTCCGCATTCATCACTGGCAGCTGGGCGATGCGATTCACGAACTCAAAGCTGCAGGCAATCTCAGCCCTGCGGAGCGTACTATCATATATGATGACGGTACGGTCACGGATGAGCTTGGTTATGTCCTCGGGAACATCTTCAACGAAATCTGATAATGATATCAGAGCCTTCGCCACGCTACGGTTTGCCGGCGACGCGCTCGACCCGGACGAGATTTCGCGCATTATAAAGGAACAGCCAACCAAGGCGTATCGGAAGGGCGAGACTTATCGGTCTGGCCCGCACGGCCCTGATGTTACCGGCAGAACCGGAGTTTGGTACTTCAGCACGAGACAAAAAATCCCGAGCACAGATCTTGCCGACCATTTAAGTGTGCTTGATAGACTGGTCGCCCCGTTTGGCGATCAAGACAATCTCTTGAAGGAACTGCGCGACATTATGGGACGCAGAAACCTCCAAGCTCATGTGAGCCTCTTTTGGCGCGGGCCTCCCGGCACTCAACATCCTTCTGTCCCATCGGTCGCAACTGCTGCGCTGCGTCGGCTGCCGGCTGATATCGAACCGGATTTCGCGAACGAAGATTGCTAGTTCCAGCCGACAAGCACCGAACCCGATCCAAGATCCCGCAGTGCTCGATCAGCCGAACCACATCCTCCATTGACCACAATCTGACACTTCCGTTTAAGGCGCGCGGCGAGCGCGCTTGCTCCGGCCGGCTGAAACCCGGTATGAGTTTTGCCACACCTTTGTCCCGGCAAGGAAGGGGGGCCAACCTTGCTCTCGCTCAAACGCTTGTTGCTGGCTCTCGCCCCGGCGATTGCGGTCTCGGCCGCGGCGCAGGCGCAAACGCTGTCGCCGTCCGACCTCGCCACCTCGCGCGCCGCGCTCGCCGCGGCCGCGGCCGGCGACTGGGGCCGCGCTTATGCCGAGGCTGCGCCGATCGGCGACCCGCTGCCGCTCAAAATGCTGCGCTGGCTCGATTATGCGACCCCGGGCGCGCCCGGCCGCTTTCCCGACATTGCCGACTTCATCGAAAAGAACCCCGATTGGCCGCATCAGAAGGCGCTGCGCAAGCACGCCGAAGAGGCGCTGTCGGGCGAAACCGATGCGGTCGCCGCAGCGTGGTTCAGGCGTTATCCGCCGATCGGGGCCGCGGGCCAGGTGCGCGCCGCCGAAATTCTGCTCAATGCCGGCGATGTCGCGGGTGGCACGGCGGCGCTGCGCGCCGCCTGGGTGGGCAGCGACTTCAACGCGCTCGACGAGAAAAGCTTTCTTGCCGCCCATGGCGCGGCGATTCGATCCGAGGATGACGAAAGCCGGCTCGACCGGCTGATGTGGGCCGGCAAGACCGAGGCCGTGCGGCGAATGTTGGCGCGCGTCCCGCCGGATTACCGGGCATTGGCCGAAGCGCGCTTGGCGCTCGCCTTGCAGGCCCCGGCCGCCGACCTGCTTGTCGCCCGCGTCCCGGTCCAGCTGCGGACCGATGCCGGCCTGCTTTACGACGAGCTGCGTTGGCGCCGCGAAAAGGACATGACCGACGCGGCGGTCGACATCCTAAAGGCCAATCCCGGCGATCCGATAGAGCCGGACGCCTGGTGGCACGAGCGCCAGGCCATTGCCCGGCGCCTGCTCGCCGACGGCAACGCCGATCTCGCCTATCAGATCGCCGAACAGCACGGCGCGCTCGACGGCAAGGCCTATGCCGACGCCGATTTTCTGCTCGGCTATATCGCGCTGCGCTACAAAAAGGATGCCGCACTCGCGTTTGACGACTTTTCGCACATCCTGACGCGAGCCGACACACCCTACGCCAAGGCGCGGGCGGGATACTGGGGCGGGCGCGCCGCTGAAGCCGAGGCCAAGCCCGCTCTGGCGCGCAAATGGTACGCCGCGGGCGCAGAAAATATGGCGACGTTTTACGGGCAGCTCGCCGCCCATCAACTCGGCGACGACGCGCCGCCGCATCCGGTGCCTGAGCCGGTGCCGAGCAATGCTGAGCGGGCCACCTTTGAAAGCAACGACGTAGTCCGCGCCGCTCTGGTCTTTTTCGCGCTCGGCGATCGCCAGCACAGCAAGGAGTTTTTGCTGCATTTGGCAGACGCGGCCGATACCCCAACCCAATTTGCGATGCTGGCGACGCTGGCCGAGCAAAACGGCCGCATCGATCTTGCGATTGCGGTCGCCAAACGCGCGATCGTCGCCGGGACCCCGTTGATGATCCACGGCTATCCGATCATCGCCTTGCCCGCCGGCGGCAACACCGAGCCGGCATTGCTGTTTGCGGTCATCCGCCAGGAGAGCGGGTTCGATGTCGGCGCCATGAGCCCGGCCGGCGCGCGCGGCCTGATGCAGCTGATGCCGGGGACGGCCATCGCCATCGCCAGCCAGCTCGGCCAGCCGTTATCACTGTCGCGGCTGATGATGGACGGCCTCTACAACATCGATCTCGGCCGCGGTTATTTGCAGCAGCTGATCGAAGACTTCGGCGGGTCGTACGCGCTGGCGATCGCCTCGTACAACGCCGGCCCGGGGCGAATTCGTCAGTGGCTCGCCGAATACGGCGACCCGCGCGGCGGCAAGATCGACATGGTCGATTGGATCGAAACCATCCCGATCGACGAAACCCGGCTATACGTGCAGCGCGTGCTTGAAAACCTGCAGGTCTATCGCGGGCAGAACGGGCGCAACGCGGCCTTTTCGCTGGTCAGCGACCTCGCCCGCTGACCCGGTTTGAACGCATGGGTTGGGACGCGTTGCGCCCCAGCCGCGTTTCGCGTCAGCGCCGTGCCTCGGGCGTTCGTCAGGGGTCGCAGACGAGGACGATCACGATGCCGTCTGCATCGACGCGATGCGGCTCGTCCGCCGGCCGGGCAACGCCAGAAACGCGGTCGCGACCGCGGCGATCAGCGCAAAGAGGCAAGCGGACAAAAAGACGTAGGTCGGCGGCAGCCCGCGCGCCAGCAGAAACCCACCGAGCGGTGCAGCGGCGATGCCGCCCAACCGCCCGACGCCGGTCGCAAACCCGTAGCCGCTCGTGCGCATGCGCGCCGGATAAAGCTTGCCGCACGCCGCGTTCAGCCCGGTCTGGCTGCCGATGACGGTCAGCCCGGACAGGAGCACCACCGCGAGCAGCATCACATAAGGCAGCTCAAACAGCGAAATCAGCGCGATGAACACAATCCCGGCGGCGTAATGCCACGCCAGCGACCGCCGCGTGCCAAAGCGGTCGATCGCCCATCCGAGATAGAGCACCGCGGCAATCCCGCCGAGCGGGTAGAGGCTCGTCGCAAACACCGCCTGCGCCGGCGTCATGCCGATCAGGTGGAGGACTTCGGGCAGCCAGAAGACAAACAGGAAGAGATTCAACAGACTGCAGAAGAAAATAATCCACAACAGCGTCGTCTGCAGCGCGAAGCCCTCGCCGAACAGCATCTTGATCGGATTGCCGCGGGCAATATCGATCCCGTGCGCCTCCCCACTCGCCGGCGCGATGTCGAGACGCTGCAGCAGCGCCTGATGACGCGGCGCCAAGTTCGCTTTCGCGGCGAGCAAACGCGGCGATTCGGGGAGCCACAGGGCCGCGATCGCGATCAGCACCAGCGGAAAGGCGCCGCCGATGATAAAGATGATGGGCCAGCCGAACCCCTCGTGCAGGAGGAAGGACACCGCCAACCCGCCGATAAAGCCGCCGATCGGCGCCCCGGTGAAGGTCAGCATGATCATCATCGCGCGCAGGCGCTGCGGCGTGTAGTCGCCGGTCAGTGCCACCGTTCCGGCAAACCCGCCGGCGATCCCGGCCCCGGTGAAAAAGCGCGTTGCAGCCAAGAAGTCGAGCGAGGGAGAAAAGGCGCTCGCCAGCGAGGCGAGGCCGAAGAGCGCCAGGCTGATCAGTAAGAGCGGCTTGCGCCCGATACGGTCGCCGATCGGGCCGGCGGCGAGGGCACCCGCCATGACGCCGATATTCGACCACAAAAAGGCCAGCGCGAAGGCGGGCGGTGCTATATGCCAGGCGTGGGTCAAGGACGGCACCGCCCAGCCGATCGAGCCGACATCGTAGCCGTCGCACATCTGAATAAGGGCGCAGATCATCGCGACGCGGATCTGCAAACCCCCGAGCCGCTGGTTTTCCAGCGCGTGCTCGGTCGCCGACGAAGCCATTTGCGCCATTTTCGTCTCCGTGCGCGCTTGTTGCGCGCTTGCTCCCTGATCCCGAAGACCTTACGACATAAATTTCGCGACCGCGAGTCGCTCGACGCGGCTGCCGCGCATCGTCGCCCGCGCCGACCGGCAGCAGGCGGCAGCAGAGATCCTTGCGCTTCATCCTCCCGGACGTAAAAAGTTTTCTTTGAGCGGACGGAAGGGGAATGCATGAGCTTGAGAGGAAGCTGCCTTTGCAAGGCGGTTTGCTATGAAGCGGACCAACTCGACATGCCGATCGGGCATTGTCACTGCATGACATGCAGGAAATCTCATGCTGCAGCCTTCGCTTCTACGGCCGGAGTCATGCGAGATCACTTTCGCTGGACGGCAGGCGAGAAGAAACTCTCTACCTACGAGTGCTTACCCGGTAAACTGCGCCGCTTCTGCTCCATTTGTGGAACACAGCTCATCGCCGAGCGACCGTCCCAACCTCATATCATTCTCCGGGTGGCGACGCTTGACGACGACCCAGGCGCAGCACCGGCCATGCATATCTGGACTTCGCATGAGCCACCCTGGCTCACCGATCGTGCGGTAGTGCCTCGATATCCAGAATGGCAACCTGGTCGGTAGCGAGTCCAGCGCCGAGGTAGGCCTTTCCCGATCCAGTCTGCCGGCGACATGCCGATAAAAATAAAATATCGATCCAAAAATGGAATCAATGGCTTGTGGACGTGATATCTTCAAATATTCTGATGATCTGCTTGCAAATATTAAAAGCCGCACCACATTACCGTTCAAGAGAATTGGTCTGCCGCGCATAATTTTGTACCGCGAAACGGCGTGCGGTTTATCCGGCGAAGTCCTAGGTGCCCCGTCGGGTAGCAGACGAGTTCTCCTTGGAACCGCGACGGCGACGGCAATATCGGGAGGTTCGGCTTCTTCCCGGCAGAGGGGCACGCGCATGAATATTTCACAGAACTTAAGGCCTGCGATCTGGGGAGTGGTGATTGGTGCCGCCGCCATAACGACGGTCGGCTTCTCGTCGTTGGGGTGGACGCTCGGCAGCACCGCCGATCAGATGGCATCGGATCGCGCCGAAACCGCGGTCGTCGGCGTCTTGACGCCGATCTGCGTCGAGAAATTCCAGCACCAGGCCAATGCCCCCGCGAAATTGGCGGAGCTGAATAAAGTCTCGTCCTGGGACCGCGAATCGATGATCGAAAAAGGCGGCTGGTCAACGGTGCCGGGGAGCGACACGCCGAATTCCGCGGTCGCCCGCGCTTGCGCCGAACGCCTCGGCCGCCTCCTCTAACGCCCGAAAACGCGCGATAGTCCTTTTTATGCCCATCGCCGCCCAGTCCTTGGGCCGGGCGCGGTTCGCGCCGGCCCCGTTCGTTTTATTTGAGCACGAGCGATCATAATGTTGGCAGCTCGATTTTCACTGCTCCATTCGGATCTGAACGATTTTCTTTTCGCTTCGGTCGGCGACGAGCAAAACGGGATGCCGCTCAACGTCATTTCGGCGTTGACCCGGCTCGGGATCGATCCTTGGGAGGAGGCCGCACGGCTGGCAGCTTTGCCAAAGGCGCTCGCGGCCGAGACGCTGGCGCCGATGATCGCCCGGTTGCCCATCGCTCGATCGCTCCCGTTGGACGATCTGGCCGTCAGCCGCCGATTGGTAGGGCTCTTGCCAAAACACGCGCAGCCAGCACCGCCTAGTCGGGAACAGACCACCGCTGAAAAAGACAAGAGGTACTTAGGCGCGGTAATGCTACTTGCCTGTCTCGCCCTCGTCGCGGCGGTATTGACTGCCATCTTGTGACTCTGCTGACCCGCCCCGGCGTGGTCGGTTGAACACCGGAAACGCGGCCGCCCTCGTTTAAAAAGGAAAAACCTGTGAAATACCTGGTGCCGCCGATCGTGATCCCGGTACTTTTGTTCATCGGCGTCGTCTCCTACGCCTTGCTCAGGCCGCCGCTGGTCGTCGGTCATCCCGTTGCGCCGGTATCGATCGCGCAGCCTCGTTAGCCTGCGGTTTTCGACCGAGAAGAGCTTAGCCCCTGATTTGCTGAAGATTCAGCGGTAAGCAAAAAAATTGAGGTGAGCAATGGGTGATCGTCATCGGCTGATGCCGCGGTTTTGGAGGCTCACGGGCGGCCCTGCGTCGCGGCGGGACACCTGATCGCCATCGGCAGCCTTGCAGCGATTGACCAGCGGTGGAGGGAACGGCGGCTGTGAGGTCGGCTCCCCCCGACCCGGCTCAGGCCGCGCGAATGGATTTCCCGGAGGTGCAATCGGCGCGGGCGTAATCGGCGTCGGCAAGAACAGGATTATCGCTCGTCGCCGCGTCGGGCCGTCACCTCGATCTCGATCTTCATGCGCGGGTCGACGAGGCCGCAGACGAGTGCTGTCGCCGCCGGGCGGATGGCACCAAAGACTTCGCCCAGAACCGGGGTGATTTTCGGCCAATCGGCGAGATCGGGCAGATAATAGCGCACGCGAACGACATCGGCGAGGCTGGCGCCGGCTTCGGCCAAGGCGGCTGCGATGTTGCGCAACGCCTGCCGCGCCTGCTCGGCCGGCTCTTCGGCGATCGTCATTTGCGCATAGTCGAAGCCGGTCGTGCCGGCGACAAACACCCACTCGCCATCGACGACCGCGCGGCTGTAACCCGCCGCCGCCTCGAACGGCGAACCCGACGAAATCAGCCGCCGCATGTCACGCTGTCATGGCTTCGCTTGTTGTTCTTCCAGCCGGCGTCGCCGGATATCAAACCGGTTATGCTGCGCGGTCAACGCGTGCAACTGATCGAGAATGCCGTTGAGCGTTGCATCATGTCGGAGCACGATACTGGTCAAGACGGTGATGTCCCCGCAGGTCGCACTTTGCTCGTCGCAGAGCGCCGCCAATTCGACGAAGACGCGTTCGAACTGTCTGCCAAGAGATTCAAGGGTGACCGTTTCAGCCATCCCGATAGCATTGGAAACCGCAAGCCGCGTGTCAACCTAAGCCGTCTCCTCGAAGATTTCGCGGCCGATCAGCATGCGGCGGATTTCCGAGGTGCCGGCGCCGATCTCGTAGAGCTTGGCGTCGCGCAATAGACGCCCGGCCGGAAATTCGTTGATGTAGCCGTTGCCGCCTAAAATCTGCACCGCGTCGAGCGCCATCGCGGTCGCCTTTTCGGCGGCGTAAAGGATCGCCCCGGCGGCGTCCTTGCGCGTCGTGCGGCCGCGGTCGCAGGCCCGCGCCACGGCGTAGACATAGGATTTGCAGGCGTTCATCCCGGTGTACATGTCGGCAATTTTGGCTTGAATCAGCTGGAATTCGCCGATCGGCTGGCCGAACTGCTTGCGGTCGTGGACATAGGGGACGACGAGGTCGAGGCAGGCCTGCATGATGCCGAGCGGACCGGCGGCGAGCACCGCGCGCTCGTAATCGAGCCCGCTCATCAGCACCCGCACCCCGTCGTCGACGGCGCCGAGCAGGTTTTCCTCGGGCACCTCGCAGTCTTCGAAGACAAGTTCTGAGGTCGGCGACCCGCGCATGCCGAGCTTGTCGAGCTTTTGCCCCGGGCGGAACCCGGCAAAATCCTTTTCGATCAGAAAGGCGGTGATGCCGCGCGCGCCGATATCGGGGCGGGTCTTGGCGTAGACGACAAGCGTGTCGGCGTAATGGCCGTTGGTGATCCACAGCTTGGTGCCGTTCAGCACCCAATGGTCGCCTTTTTTGTCGGCCCGCAGCCGCATCGAGACGACATCCGAACCCGCTTCGGGCTCGCTCATCGCCAAGGCCCCGACATTCTCGCCGAAAATCAGTTTCGGCAAATATTTGCGCTTTTGGGCCTCGTTGCCGTTGCAGCGGATCTGGTTGACGCACAGGTTCGAATGCGCTGCATAGGAAAGCCCGACCGAGGCCGAGGCGCGGCTCACTTCCTCCATCGCCACGCAATGGGCGAGATAACCCATGCCGGCGCCACCATATTCCTCCTCGACCGTGATCCCATGGAGGCCGAGCGCGCCCATGTCAGGCCACAGCTCGATCGGGAAACGGTCATCGCGGTCGATCTCGGCGGCGAGCGGCGCCACCTTGTCCTCGGCGAAGTCGCGCACGCTCGCGCGCAGCATGTCGATCTCGGGGCCGAGATCAAAATCGAGGGCTGAGAGCCGTGTGTTCTGCATTGCTCGAACGCCGTTTTCGGAATCTTCGGCGCGATCTATACGCCCGAAGCGGAGGCCGAGGCCACGGCGGCGGTTGTCCCGCGCCACGCACGGCTTATCTGCTAACGCAGGAAACGGCCATGCGCATCGCCCAGACCCGTTTGACGCTCGATACCGGACCGCGCGAGATCGAGGAGATCACCGCCGAGGTTCAGCGCTGGGTCGAGCGGCAGGAGGTGTCCTGCGGGCTGCTGACGGTCTACATCCCGCACACCTCGGCCTCGCTACTGATCCAGGAGAACGCCTCGCCCGATGTGCGGCACGATCTCGACGCGTTTTTGCGGCGATTGGTACCCGAGGATACCGCACTCTACCGCCACAACGACGAGGGGCCGGACGACATGCCGGCGCACATCAAAAGCATGCTGACCCAAACCCAGCTGACGATACCGGTGGCCGACGGGCGCATGCAGCTTGGCGTCTGGCAAGGGATTTTTCTATTCGAGCACCGCGCCTCGCGGCACACCCGCTCGCTGATCCTGACCCTGATCGGCGATGACAAGGCGGCTCGCGGCTGATTGGGTGGAGGAATTGCCAGCTTCCTCGGGATCATGAATTCCTTCACTCGCGTTGGGCAAGGCTCGGCAATCCCTAACCACCCGGTGGGCGGGCAATCGAAAACGGAAAAAACGCGCTCTGACGCGCCGCGCGCGCCCGGCGCACCCGGTCGCGGGATTCCGCATATTCGGCGAGTGCTGCCCGGTCATGCGGCGCCACCGAGGCCTGAGTCGGCAGGACACAGGCGGTGGGACAGCGTGTGACGCCTCGGGTGCGGATAAATTCCGCGACCGCAGACTCGCTGAACCGGTCGGCTGCAATCTGTCCCGCGTCCGGCTTTTCACGGATGATCACGTCTTGCCACCCTCTATTCGCCGCCCGAGTCGGTGCGTGCAGGGGGCTATCTAGTCGCGTGCTTCGACCTCGCCTATGACGGAGATCACACCGGATTTCAGCGGAAATAGATGTCTACCAACTACCGCGACACCTCCGCAGGTCGATGGATGACATCGAGCATTGTAACCGCTCCGCGAAACCGGGCCTGAAACGACGCTCAAATTCCCGAAATGTTCCTGAGACGTCCCGCCGGAAGGCGTGCGGGATCAGTGCGCCGTCGCTGTCGTCGCCATCGCCGGCTTGGCGCCGATGAACAGCTCGACGGTTTCGCTCTCGGGCATTGCCTCGTTGGGCGGTACGCGGCTTTGATAGGGGATCGCGAACTTGGCCAGCGCATCCAGTAGGATCTTTACGGTCTCCGAGGGGTGGTCGCTGTTGTTGTACACATTGATGCCCATCGCCTTGACGTCGCCGAATATTGTCGTCGTCTCAGGGCCGCGCGCGTCCCAGTTCGCAGCTTTCAGGGCGTCCGCGATCTGCGTCGCATAGTGATAGGCCTCGATGTCGCCGGGAACGCACGAAACAATGACCTTGTGGCCGCCGAACGGCCGCAGGTAATCGGCGAGCCCGGCTGCGGTCTCACTACTCAGCGAACGGACGCGGGTGCTTTCTTGCAGCGTCGCGACCTGCTCCTGCAGCGATTTGACCTGCGCCATCAGCTGCTTCGACTGGTCGTCTTTGATCAGCCGTGCGATTTGATCGCTGGCGGCGGACGCCTGCCACACCGTGACCGCCACGGTCACCGAGCCGACGATCGCGACCATGCTCAGCCGCGTCCGTCTGGCCGTTGGCGTTGCCGGCGTGGCACAGGCCGCCAGCGCCAGCCCGCTGAGGACGATCGCCATAAACGCCGGCAGCCACGACAACAGCCCCCCTGTCACAATCACGACCCTTTTCCTCCGGTTCCGACAAAAGACGACGCGCCGGCTATTCGGCGGCGAGGACGGCATCCGCCGGCTCGGCTTCGCGCCCGCCGACGCCGATGAACAAGACCATCAGCGCCGCGCCGAGCAGCAACAAGCCGGCGAGCATGAACGCCTCGAGGTAAGTGCCGAAGGCTCCGCGCAAAACGCCGCCGAGATAGGCCGCCATGGCGCCGCCGATCTGGTGGACGACGGTGATCCAGGCGACCATGATCCCGGTCCTCTCGGTCCCGACGACGCGATTGAGCAAGCGCACGGTCGGCGGCACGCTCGCGATCCAATCGAGGCCGTAGAATGCGGCGAACAACGGCAGGCCGTAGATCGACATGCCAAAAGCGAAGGGCAGATACATCAGCGCCAGCCCGCGCAAGCCGTAGTACCAGGCGAGCAGCACCCGGTTGTCCCAGCGGTCGCTGAGCCAGCCCGACAACGTACCGCCCGCAAAACTGAACACCCCGGTTGCGGCCAGCAGGCCGGCGCCGGTGACTTCGCTCAGCCCATGGTCGACGCAGGCGGGGATCAGGTGGGTCCCAATCAGCCCATTGGTGGTGGCACCGCAAACAAAATAGCCCCCGGCAAGCAGCCAAAAGTCGCGCTTGCGGGCGCCGTCCGCGAGCGCGCCAAAGGCAAGCCTGAGCGGGTTTCCCTGCGGAGGTATCGCAATGTTCGGTTCGCCCTCGGCGCCATAAGGGGTCAAGCCCAAATCGCTCGGTCGGTTGCGCATCAACAATGCCACCAGCGGGACAAAAACCGCCACCGTCGCGGCCAGAACCAGCGACATCACCCGCCACCCGAAATGGGTCACGAGCTCGGCAAGGTTGGGCAGGAACACAAGCTGCCCGGCGGCGTTGGCGGCGGTCAGCAAACCCACCACCAGACCCTGGCGGCGGCGAAACCAGCGCGCCGCGATATAGGCGGAGATAAAGGCGCCGATGACGCCGGTGCCGGCGCCGACGACGACCCCCCACAACAAAACCAGCTGCCATGCCTGGTGCATGGCCGGCGACAAGGCGACCGACGCGGCGGTTATCGCCAAGCCCAAGGTCATCGTGCGGCGCACGCCAAACCGGTCCATCAGCGCCGCGGCAAACGGGCCGACCAGACCATAGAGCAATAGGTTGATGCCGACGGCCAACGAGATCGTCGCCCGCGACCAGTCGAATTCCTGTTCGAGCGGGATGATCAACACCCCCGGCGCCGCTCGGACGCCCGCGGTCAAAAGTCCGACCACGAACGTCACCGCGGCAACGATCCAGGCGTAATGCAGCCGCTTCGTTGAACGCGTCACAACCGCTCTCCTCAACCGCCCGCCGCCCGGCTACTCGCCGTCGAGCGGCTCGGTCGCGACGATTTCGATGCCAAAGCCGGCGAGCCCTACATAGGTGCGCGACCGCGTCGCCAGCAACTGGATCGACGAGATCCGCAGGTCGCGGAGGATCTGGGCGCCGAGCCCGACCTCGCGCCATTGCACATTGCGCTCGCGCTCGGACGGGGTCGCCTCCTCGCCGACCGTCGAGGTCGGCACGCCCGAGGTGCCGTCGCGCAGATACACGAGGACCCCCTGGCCGGCGGCCTTGAACCGGTCGAGTGCAGCATGGATCGGCTTGGCGCCGCCAAACACGTCTTCGATCACGTTGGCCCGGTGCAATCGGGTCGGCAAGTTGATCCCCTCGCCGATATTGCCGTACACGAAAGCGTAGTGATGCACCTTGTCGAACGGCGTCACATAGGCGTAGCCCGCGAGTTCACCGATCTCGCTCGTGACTTTGAACTCGGCGACGCGGGTCACGAGCTTTTCGCGCGCCTGGCGGTGGGCGATCAAATCAGCGACCGAGACGCGCTGCAATGCGTGTTTTTTGGCGAAGGCCGCGACCTGCGGGCCGCGCATGACAGTGCCGTCGTCGTTGACCAGTTCACAGATCGCCGCCACCGGTTCGAGCTCCGCGAGCCGGCAAAAATCGACTGCCGCCTCGGTATGGCCCGAGCGCATCAATACCCCGCCATCCTTGGCGATCAGCGGGAAAATGTGCCCCGGCCGGACAAAATCCGAGCGCCCGGCATTGTTGTTGGCGAGGTTGCGGATCGTCGCGGTGCGGTCTTCGGCGGAAATCCCGGTCGTCGTGCCGTGACGGTAATCGACCGAGACGGTAAAGGCGGTGCCGTGGATCGCGTCGTTCTCGGCGACCATCGGCGCCAGTTGGAGGCGCCGGGCGATCTCTCCGGTTAATGGCGCGCAGACGATGCCGCAGGTATGGCGGATGATGAAGGCCAGCTTTTCCGGCGTCGCGTGCACTGCGGCGACGATCAGGTCGCCTTCGTTTTCGCGATCGTCGTCGTCGGTGACGACGATGATCTCGCCGGCGGCGAACGCTTCGATCGCCTCGCGAACACGGGATTGTGGCACGTTCATCCTCTCCGCCAGCGCCGCGCGGCTACAAAAAACCGTTGGCGGCAAGAAACCTCGGATTCGCCAGGCGCAGTTTGGCGATCGTCAACCGCCACAGGATAGCGCGCGCCAGCACCGCGCGCTCCGGCGAATTCTCGAAACCGCCGATGCGCAGCTCGCGGGCAAAGCGGCGCAGCGGGTCCACCAGCCGGTCGGCACTACTTGTCGGTGTCTCGCCCCTCACCCCAACCCTCTCCCCGCCTGGCGGGCAGAGGGAGGGACCCGCCGATCGCCGGATCATGTCCGGGGAGGAGGGTGAGGGGCAATCGGCGCGGTAGAGACCTTCCAGTTCGCGCCGGATTTCCTCCGCTGCTCCCGCGTCCGCCGCCGCCTCGCGCTCGGCGATCGCCAGGCAATTGGCGACGAGACGCGCATCGAGTTGGCGCTCGGGAGGCAACAGCGGCAACAGATCGTTGACGAGCACGTCGCGGGCGAGTGCCAGCAATGCCGGGGCCTCGGGCAAATCACGCATTCCCAGGCGCTCCTCCGGGGTCCAGCAACATCAGAATTTCTAGCTCGCACTCGCCGGCGCGGCGGCCGGTCAGCGCCAGGTCGAGGCTGCGTTCGCCGCCGAGCCGATGGCGGTCGCCTTGCTGCAGCGCGATCACCGCCCAGCGCACACTCGCCAACACCTCCCAGAAATGGGCTTGCTGCAGGTCGATCCGCCGGCCGCTCTCGCTTTCGTAACCATGATAGAACGGCGCGCGGTCGGCGATGCCGCCGGCCTCCCGGTCGAGCCGGGCAAAGCGCCACCCCTTGCTGCAGAACCAGCCGATATCCTCATGCAAGTCGCCCCACCCGGCAAATTCCCAATCGAGGATTCCGGTCAGCTTTCCTGCGTCGAGCAAGTAGTTGCCGGTGCGGAAATCGTGATGGCACAGCACCGGCTCGGCGGGCGGGGGCAAGTGGGTTTCGAGCCAGCGCAGGCCCCACTCCAATATCGGGCGCGGGGCCGGATGGGTGTCGAGATAGGCGCGAAAGCCGGCGATCTGGGGCGCCGGGCCGGACGCCTCAAAGGATCGCAGAAAATCGAGATCGGCGCGCGGCGCGCGGATCGTATGGATCCGGGCAAGTTCGCGGCCGAGCTGCTCGGCGATTTGCGGCAGCACCGGATCGAGCGCCGGGTCGCGGGTTATACGATGCGCGGCGGCGATCCCCGATGCTCGGCGCATAATAAAGAACGGCTTGCCGCAGACCGCGGGATCGGCGCTGGCGAAAAGCGGCTCCGGGACCGTGACCCCCGCCGCGAAGGCCGCCCGCAGGACGGCGAATTCCTGCACCCGATCGAGGCTCGACGGCACCCCGGTTGCGCCTGCCATGCGCAGCACGAGACGTTGCTCGCCGGCGAGCACGCCGCCGGAGAAATGCGCGTCGATGCCCCAATTCTCCTGGATGGCGCCGCCCGAAAGCGTTGCCAACCCGCTGATTTCGCAAGCCCGCGCGCCGCTCGCCGCGGCGAGAAAGCGCGCCAGTGCCGCGCCCCGGCCGGCGGCGCCGGCGGACGGTTCAGATCGCGGCGACGCGGTGTCCGCCATCGACCGCAATGACCGCGCCGGTCATATACGCCCCGGCCGGCGAGGCCAGCAGCAGCATCGCGCCGTCGAGATCGTCCGGCCGGCCGAGCCGGCGCAACGGGATCCGTCCTTCGAGCCTTTTGCCGGCATCGCTGCGCAAAAAATCGCGGTTGAGATCGGTCTCGATAAAGCCGGGCGCCAGAGCGTTGACAAGAATGCGGTGACGCGCCAACTCCATCGCCAAGACCTGCGTCAAATGAACGAGCCCGGCCTTGGCGGCGCAATAGCTCGGCCCATGCGGGATCGTTCGCTCCGCCAGCAGCGAGGCAATGTTGATGATCCGTCCCGGCCGGCCGAGCTCGACGAGATGCGAGGCGAACTCGCGCGATGTGAGCCAAGCGCCTTTGAGATTGGTGTCGAGGACATAATCCCAATCGGCCTCGGTGTGTTCGAGCGCCGGTTTGGCCACCGCGACCCCGGCATTGTTGACAAGCAGGCTTAGCGGCCCCAGCGCCCGCTCGGCCTCGGCGACGGCGGCGGCAACACTGTCCGGCCGCGTCACGTCGAGCGACAGCGGCCAGGCGCTGCCGCCGTCGGCTTCAACCGCCCGCGCCACTTCGGCGAGAAGATCGGTGCGCCGGGCGGCAAGCGCCACCTTGGCCCCGGCGGCGGCGAGCAGCAATGCCAGATGGCGCCCGATGCCGCTCGATGCTCCGGTCACGAGCGCCACCTGCCCGGTAAGGTCGAAGCTCGGCAACGGGGTCACGCCGCGCCTCCATCGCCGGCGAGCGCAGCGCCCCTCACCCCGGCACAGCGCCCCTCACCCTCCCGCTGCGCGGGTCCCTCCCTCTCCCCGCTCGCGGGGAGAGGGCCAGGGTGAGGGGCAGTTACGCTAACCGTCACGCGATCTCCTTCGCGCGTTCGCGCAGTTGGAATTTCTGCACCTTGCCGGTCGAGGTTTTTGGCAGCAGCCCGAACACGATCGTCCGCGGCACTTTGTAGTGGGCGAGGTTGGCGCGGCACCAGGCGATGACGTCCTCGGCGGCGAGCGGCGGGGCGTCGGGTGCCAGGGTCACGAACGCGCACGGACTCTCGCCCCATTTCGGGTCGGGGCGGGCGACGACCGCCGCCTCCATGATGTGCGGGTGGCGATAGAGCACCTCCTCGACTTCGAGCGAGGAGATGTTTTCACCGCCGGAAATAATGATGTCCTTGGCGCGGTCCTTGATCTCGACATAGCCATTGAGGTGCATGACCGCGAGATCGCCGGTATGAAACCAGCCTTGGCCGAAGGCCTCGGCGGTTGCCGCCGGGTTTTTCAAATAGCCTTTCATCAGGGTGTTGCTGCGCAATACCAATTCGCCGAGCGTCACGCCGTCGGCGGGCACGTCGGCCATTGTCGCCGGGTCGACGACGCGCTGCCCGCCGAGGGTGAGGCCGGCGACCCCCTGCCGCGCCATATGGCCGGCGCGTTCGTCGACCGGCAATCCGTCCCATTCTTCCTGCCAGGCGCAGACCGTCGAGGGGCCGTAGCTTTCGGTCAGCCCGTAGAGATGGGTGACGCGAAACCCCATCCGCTCCATCGCCGCGATCACCGCCGAGGGCGGTGCGGCACCCCCGGTTGCCGCCTCGACGACATGGCCGAAGCGGCGCTTGACCTCGTCCGGCGCATGCACCAGCAGGTTCAGCACGATCGGCGCGCCGCACAAATGGGTGACGCGGTGCTCGGCGATCATCGCAAAGATCACCGCGGGATCGACCCGGCGCAGGCAGACATGCGTCCCGGCAACCGCGGTCACCGCCCAAGGATAGGTCCAACCGTTGCAATGAAACATCGGCAAGGTCCACAAATAGACCGAATCGCGATCGAGCCCGAAGGTGATCGCGTTGCCGAGCGAATTCAGAAACGCGCCGCGATGGTGGTAAACCACGCCCTTGGGATTGCCGGTGGTGCCCGATGTGTAGTTGAGCGCGATCGGCGCCCATTCGTCGGCCGGTCTCGGCCAAATGGCGCCGGGGTCGCCTTCGCCGAGAAAGGCTTCGTATTCGACCCCGCCGAGGGGGTCGCCGCCGGTTCCGTCGTCGATTTCGACCAGCGGCAGCGCCCGGCCGAGTGCTGCGAGCGCCGGCTCGACGACCGGCGCGAATTCGCGGTCGGCGACCAGCAATTTGGCCTGGCCGTGCGCGAGGATGAAGGCGATCGAGCGCGGGTCGAGCCGGGTATTCAGCGCATTCAGCACAGCACCGGCCATCGGCACGCCGAAATGCGCCTCGAGTAAAGCCGGCACGTTGGGCGCCATTACCGCCACCGTATCGCCCGGCCGGATCCCGCGCCGCCGCAGCGCATCGCCAAGGCGCCGGCAACGTGCGTAGAATTCGCGGTAGGTGTAGCGCGCATCGTCGTGCACGACCGCGAGCTTGTCGGGGTAGACCGCGGCGGTGCGCGCCAAAAACGAGAGCGGCGTCAGCGCCGAAAAATTCGCGGCATTCCGCGCGAGATGCGGCGCATCATAATGCCCGCCGGAGGATGGCACGATCGAGCCTTTTCGCTACCCGCGACTGTTGCCGCCCCATCCTCCCGGGACCGCCGGCCAAGGTCAAGCCGCAGCGAGGCGGAGGAGGTGATGCATATCGACGTCGTCCTGGATGTCGCCTGCCCGTGGTGCTTTATCGGCAAGCGCCGGCTCGATCGCGCCCTGGCACTGCGGCAAGACATCCCCACGACCCGATCATGGCGGGCATTTCAACTGAACCCGGATTTACCGGCCGAGGGCATCGCGCGGGATCTCTTTCTGGTCGCGAAATTCGGCAGCGTGGGCCAGGCGTTGAGCAGCTACGGCGCGGTCGCCGCGGCGGCACGCAGGGAGGGGATCGAGTTCGCCTTTGAGCGCATCCGGCGCACCCCCAATACGCTTCTCGCGCACCGGCTGATCCGGCTGGCCGCGGCGGAAGGGCGAGGCGAGGCCCTGGTCGATGCGTTGTTTTGCGCGTATTTCATCGATGGCGTCGACATCGGCAATGCCGACTCGCTGGCGAGGGTCGCGGGCCGGGCTGGGATCGACCGCAGCCATGCCCGCGCCTATCTCGCCGGTGCGGCCGGAACCGCCGAAGTATTGGCCGAAGACCAGCGCGCGAGACGGCTCGGCATCCACGCGGTTCCTTGTTTTGTCATCGAACGCGGCTATGCGATTTCGGGCGCGCAGGAACCGGAAATGTTTCTGCCGCTGTTCGATCTTGCCGCCGGCATCGGCAACCCCGAAACGGTGAAGAGCTAATGTCGGCGCACGAAAGATCGAAAACGTTCGGTTGGTGATCAGCGATAAACTTGTCGCAACACGCGCGAACAGATACATTCGACATTGCTAAGCACGCGTCAATCGGGCCCGGAGAGGCCGCCGATGCACCGACGGATGGGGTTTTTATCGTAATCGCGCGCCGATCGATGGCCGGCTTAAAGACCCATATCGACTAAATGCCGGATCGTCCCGTACGTTTCGGCAAAGCGAGGAGAAAGCACATGAACACTAGTCACACAAGAATTACAGTAAAGAAAGTAGCAGTATTTGCCGCGGTTGCGTTCCTCTGTTGCTGGGGTGGCGCAACGCGGGTGCAAGCCTGGGATGGCGGGGGAAACTCCGAACAATGGATAGTTGAACAGGGGCTTAAGATCGCGCCCGTTCCGCTCAATCTCAAGGGCAAAGACCGCAACCTCGTGGGGCTGGGCAGCTATCTCGTCAACGCGGTGTCTGACTGCAACGGCTGCCACTCCGCCGGCCCTCAGACGGAGTTCCTGCCCGGCGGCAATCCTTATTTTGGCGAGAACCCGACAAAGGTCAATCAGGCGACCTACATGGCTGGCGGTCGGGATTTTGGGATGGTCGGTCCGCCGCCGTCGCCGGACATCATATCCCGCAATCTTACGCCTGATAAAACCGGGATGCCGGAAGGCGGGCGGAGCTTTAAAGAGTTTCTTCTGATAATGAGGACCGGGATCGATTTGGATCATCTGCATCCAAACTGCTCGGCCACGATAACAACCAACTGCTTTCCACCTCCGACCGATGGTTCCCTGCTTCAGGTGATGCCGTGGCCGGCCTTTCGCCACATGTCCGATCGCGACCTGCTGGCAATCTATACTTATCTGAGTGCGATCCCGTGCCTGTCGACGGGCAATCCCGGCGACGAGCTGTATAACGATTGCGGCTCAAAATAACCGCAAATAACCGCGGGCGCAGGCTCTGCCGCGCCTGCTCGCGGTTCTCAACACAATGCGGGTCAGGGCCGAACGTTTTGAGAGGCTGGGCGCGCCATTCAGGGACGCGGCGGCGCGGTGTCGCCGCGCAGCTTGAAGCGCTGGATTTTGCCGGTTGCGGTCTTGGGCAGCTCGTCGAGAAACGCGATCCAGTGCGGACATTTGAATGCCGGCAGCTGGCTCTTCACATGCTCGTCGAGCCCGCGGGCCAATCCGTCGCCGGGTGCGACGCCGGGTTTCGCGACGACAAAGGCTTTGGGCTTGATCAGACCGTCATGATCGGCGGCGCCGACGACCGCGGCTTCGAACACGTCGTCATGCGCGACAAGCACGGCCTCGACCTCGGCCGGCGAGACAAACATGCCGCTGACCTTCAGCATGTCGTCGCTGCGGCCGCAATAGACGTAATAGCCGTCCTCGTCTTCGAAATACTTGTCGCCGGTGCGCGTCCATTCGCCGAGAAAGGTTGCGCGGCTGCGCTGGCGGTTGTTCCAATAGCCGGCGGCGGCGGTCGGCCCGCTGACCAGCAGGTCGCCGATGTCACCACGCGCCACCGGGCCCCCGTCCTCGTCGACAATCCGCAGCTCGTAGCCGGGGACGCGCCGGCCGGTCGTGCCGTAGCGCACATCGTCCGGCCGATTGCTGAGAAAGATGTGCAGCATCTCCGTCGAGCCGATGCCGTCGAGAATGTCGACCCCCATTCGCGCCGCCCAGCGCCGGCCGATCTCGGCCGGCAATGCCTCGCCGGCCGAAACGCAGCGGCGCAACGCCAATTCGTCGGGGCGCGGCAGCTCCGCGGCGGCCAGCAGCGTGTTGTAGAGGGTCGGCACGCCGCAGAAGATCGTCGGCCGATGCTCGCGCAAAACGCGGACGACTACCGCGGGGCTCGGGCGCTCGCCGGTCAAGACGCTAGCGGCGCCGACCGCCATCGGAAAGGTCAGCGAATTGCCGAGGCCGTAGGCGAAAAACAGCTTTGCCGCCGAAAAGACTAAATCACTCGCCGCGATTCCGAGCACCGGGACGGCATAGCACTCCGCACTCCGCGTCAGGCTGGCATGAACATGGACCGTGCCTTTCGGCCGCCCGGTGGAGCCCGACGAATAGAGCCAAAAGCAGGGCTCGTCGGGATGGGTTGACGCGGTTGCAGCCTCGGCCGGGGACGCGGCTAGCATCGCGGCGAACGGGCCGCCGCCGGCGGCGGGATCGGAGACGATGATCCGCGGCCGGGAATCGGGGAGCAAGGCCACAGCTTGTTGTATCGCCGGCAGGACCGGTGCCGACACGGCAATCGCCTGCGCCCGGCTGTCGCCCAGCATAAAGGCGAATTCTTCCGGGCTCAGCATCGTGTTGACCGCGACCGGCACGATCCCGGCCTTGATCGCGCCGAGAAAGGCGGTCGGAAAGTCGATCCCGTCGTGAAGACACAAAAGGATGCGCTGCTCGCGATCGACGCTCCGGGCGCGCATCGCGTTGGCAAACCGGCCCGCTCGCGCGGCGAGGTCCCGATAGCTGTAGCGCCCGTGATCGTCGATAAAGGCGATCTTTTCGCCGCGCCCGGCCGCGAGGTTGCGCTCGATCAGATCTGCGGCGGCGTTGTAGTCCATCGGCGCTGCCTCCCGACAAGTGGACAAGCATTATGTTTCTCATATGCTTCGGTCAAGCATGACTGCTCCACCCCGCTTTCCGGACAAGGACGACTATCTCGCTCAGCTCGGCGAGCGGGTGCGGGAAGAGCGCGCACGCCGCGGCATGACCCGCAAGATCCTGGCCCGCGACACCGGCCTGTCGGAGCGGTATCTGGCCCAGCTCGAGGCCGGCCGCGGCAACATCTCGATAGCGCTGTTGCAGCGGGTCGCCGCGGCGCTGAACCGGCCGCTAGCGCGGCTGGTCGGCGACGACAGCGGGGAGCCCGCCGAACTGCGGCAGATCGTCGATTTGCTGCGCCGGTTGACGCCCGAGCAGCTGGCCGAGGTGCAGAGCCTGATCGGCGCGCATTTCGCGCTGACCAAGCGGGCTGCGCGCGACCGCCGGATCGCGCTGATCGGATTGCGCGGCGCAGGCAAATCGACCCTGGGCAGCCGCCTCGCGCAACATCTCCGAGTGCCGTTCATCGAACTCGACGCCGAGATCGAACGCGATTTCGGACTGTCCTTGGCCGAGATCTTCGCGCTTTACGATCAGCCCGCGTACCGGCGCTGCGAGCGCCGCGTCCTTGGCGAAATCGTCGAACGGGAGCCCCGATTCGTGCTCGCCGCCGGCGGCAGCATCGTCGCCGAGCCGGCGACCTATCAGGATTTACTCGGCCATTGCTTTACGGTCTGGCTACGGGCGGCACCAGCGGAGCATATGAGCCGCGTTCAGTTGCAAGGCGATCTGCGCCCGATGGCCGACAACAACGAGGCGATGGCCGATCTGCGCCGCATCCTGGCCGCTCGCGAGCCCCTTTACGCCCAGGCCGACGTGACCGTCGATACCGCCGGACACGTCATCGAGGCGAGCTTCCGCGCACTGCTCGCGGCATTGCCGCAAGGGCTCATGAAAGATATTGCATCTTCTGCGGAATCATGGTGAATTAAACTTCCTATGATTACCTTCGACACCGATACCGCCCGATACCGGCATTGGCGGCTTTCGTGCGACGGGCCGGTCGCGACCTTGACGCTCGACGTGACCGAGGAGGGCGGGCTCGATCCCGGCTATCGGCTGAAGCTCAATTCCTATGATCTCGGCGTCGATATCGAACTGGCCGACGCGCTCAACCGCATCCGCTTCGAGCATCCCAGAGTGCGGGCCGTGGTGCTGACGAGCGGCAAGGAGCGGGTCTTCTGCTCGGGCGCCAACATCTACATGCTCGGCCAGGCAAGCCACGCAGAAAAGGTGAATTTTTGCAAATTCACCAACGAAACCCGCAACGGCATCGAGGATTCGAGCGCCCATTCCGGGCTGAGATTTCTCGCCGCGATTAACGGCGCCTGCGCCGGTGGCGGCTACGAGCTGGCGCTCGCCTGCGATGAGATCGTCATGGTCGACGACCGGTCGAGCACGGTCAGCCTGCCCGAGGTGGCATTGCTCGGCGTATTGCCCGGCACCGGCGGGCTGACGCGGCTCGTCGACAAGCGCAAGGTCCGGCGCGACCTCGCCGATTTGTTCTGCACCACCGCCGAAGGCGTGCGCGCCGGTCGCGCCAAGGCGTGGAAGCTGGTCGATTGGACGGCACCGCCCGCCCGGTTTCGCCAGGTCGTCGCGGAGCGCGCCGCGGCGCTCGCGGCGTCGAGCGACCGGCGGGCTGATGCCGCGGGCGTCGCGCTGCCGCCGCTCGAACGCAGCACCGACCAACACGGCTGGCATTACCGCCGGGTCGCGGTTGAGATCGCGCGCGCCGAGCGCGTGGCGACGATAACCGTAACCGGTCCGGACACAGACGAGACACCCGGCGACCTCGACGGCATCCTCCACGCGGGTGCGCGCTGGTGGCCGCTCGAGATGACGCGCGAGCTCGACGATTCGCTGTTGCTGCTCCGCGCCAACGAGCGCGACATCGGGACCCTGGTGTTGAAAACCCGCGGCGACATCCCGGCGCTCCTCGCCAGCGACGCGGCAATGGCCACCCATCACGACCACTGGTTGGTGTGCGAAACGATGGCGCTGCTGCGCCGCACCCTGCAGCGGCTCGAAGTTTCCTCGCGCAGCCTGTTCGCGGTCATCGATGACGGGTCGTGCTTTGCCGGCAGCCTTTTCGAATTGGCGCTCGCCGCCGACCGCAGCTATATGCTCGCCAACGGCCCGCCGATCGCGCTCGGCGCTCTCAATTTCGGCGGGCTCGAAATGATCAACGGCCGCACCCGCCTCGCGGCCCGCTTCAACGACGACGCGATCGAATTCGCCGAGGGACCGCGCGACGCCGCCACAGCACTTGATCAGGGGCTGGTGACGTTCGCCCCCGACGATCTCGATTGGGACGACGAACTGCGCCTTGCCCTCGAAGAGCGTTCGAGCCTGTCGCCCGACGCGCTGACCGGCATGGAAGCCAACCTGCGCTTTTCAGGCGGCGAGACCGTCGCCAGCAAGATTTTCGCGCGGCTGTCGGCGTGGCAGAACTGGGTCTTCTCGCGGCCGAACGCGATCGGCGAAACCGGTGCCTTAAAGCGCTACGGAACCGGCACCAAGGCGCCGTTCGATTGGGAGCGGGTTTAAAATATCTCGGCGGGTTCGCAACATCCGCCCTCCTCGCCGGCGAGGGGCGGCGGAGCAAAACAACGACAGGGCGATATGACGATCGATTATCGGCAGACGATCCCGAACAATGTCGGGCTCGACGACAACCGCGCATTGCAGCGGGCGCTCGAACACTGGCAGCCGCGCTTTCTCGACTGGTGGCGCGAGATGGGGCCGAGCGGGGCGCAGGCTCACGAGGTCTATCTGCGCACCGCGGTCTCGATCGACGGCGACGGTTGGGCCCAATACGGCATGGTCCGGATGCCGGAATACCGCTGGGGCATCTTTCTCGCCGATCCGGTGTCGGATCGCCGAATCGGGTTTGGCGATGCGATCGGCGACAAGGTGTGGCAGCAGGTGCCGGGTGAGCATCGCGCCAATCTGCGCCGCCTGATCGTGACCCAGGGCGACACCGAGCCGGCCTCGGTCGAGCAGCAGCGCCGGCTCGGTCTCAGCTGCCCGTCGCTTTACGATCTGCGTAACCTGTTCCAGATCAATGTCGAGGAAGGCCGTCATCTGTGGGCGATGGTCTACCTGTTGCACGCCTATTTCGGCCGCGACGGGCGCGAGGAGGCCGAGGAATTGCTCGGCCGCCATTCGGGCGACCCGGACAAGCCGCGGATTCTCGGCACCTTCAACGAGCCGATCGCGGATTGGCTGAGCTTTTTCATGTTCACCTATTTCACCGACCGCGACGGGCGCTATCAGCTCAAAAGCCTGGCCGAAAGCGCGTTCGACCCGCTGTCGCGGACCTGCCGGTTCATGCTGACCGAAGAGGCCTATCATATGTTTGTTGGGCGCACCGGCATCACGCGGGTCATCAAGCGCACGATCGAGGTCATGCGGGCGCTGGACAGCGAGGATCCGGGCGCTGTGCGCGGCGCCGGCGCCGTCGATCTCCAGACCTTGCAGCGCTATGTCAATTTCTGGTTCAGCTCGTCGCTGGATCTGTTCGGCGCCGAGGTTTCGTCGAACGCTGCGACGTATTTCGCGACTGGGATCAAGGGCCGGCCCGATGAAGCCCGGTTCAAGGACCATGTGGCGCTCAGCGAACGGCTGATCATCGACATGCCCGACCGAAACGGCGGCGTCATCCCCGAACCGGTGCCGATGCGCAGCGCGATGAACGAGGTGACGCGCATGGCCTACATCGCCGATTGCGACATTGGGATTCGCGCCTGGAACCGGCTGATCGCCGAGGCCGGCTACGATTTCCGCCTGGCGTTGCCGAGCCCACATTTTCATCGCTCGGTCGGATTCTGGGCCGGAACCCGCACCGATCCGCACGGAAACCCGATCGACGAGGCGGAGTGGATGGCGCATTACCGGGGTTGGCTGCCGGGCGAGGCGGACCGCGCTTTTGTCAAATCGCTGATGCAGCCCGTGACCGAGCCCGGCAAGGTCGCCGGCTGGCTCGCGCCGCCAGAGATCGGCATCGACAATCTACCGGCCGCCTTCGAGTACGTTCGCTTGAACTGACGCCGGATGCTGCCGCGGGCAAGCCCGCCTTCGCCGTGCCGGGATCTTGTAGCGGTACTGTCATTTGACTCAATTAGTGGTAGGGTGATTGGGTTGTCGGCTATCGCTCGGGAGGGCCGGATGGGAAAGCGCTGGGCAAATGCGGCATCGGTCGTCCATCTCGCCGAGGCCGGCTACACGATCTCTCCAGTAATCGAAAGCGAGCGCGAGCAAAGCTGGCGGCGCAAGATCCGCCCGCAAAGCGATGGCCAGCGCCGGCTGATGGCGGCGATCGCGGACCATAACCTGACGCTCGTTCTCGGCCCGGCGGGGACCGGCAAGACCTATCTCGCAGTCGGCGCCGCGGTCGATGCGCTGACCTCAGGTGCCGTTGCGCGCATCGTGCTGACCCGCCCGGCGGTCGAGGCCGGCGAGAGCCTCGGCTATTTGCCCGGCGACATCAATGCCAAGCTCGCTCCCTATCTGCGCCCGCTCGACGATGCGCTGAACGAGCGTCTGGGCGGCAAGCGCCTCAAGCAATTGATCGGCGAGCGGGCAATCGAAATCGCGCCGATCGCCTATATGCGCGGGCGCACGCTGAACAACGCCTTTATCGTCATCGACGAGGCGCAGAACTGCACCTACGGCCAAATCAAGATGCTGCTGACCCGGCTCGGCGCCAACGCGCGCATGGTGGTGACGGGCGACCCCGATCAGAGCGACCTGCTCGACGGCCTCTCCGGTCTCGCCGAGATCGCCCGCCGGCTCGACGCCATCAGCGAGGTCGCGGTGGTCCGCCTCGACGACGCCGACATCGTCCGCCACCCGCTCGTCGCCGAGATGCTGACGGTGCTGTAAGCGCATCGCCCGGCGCGCAGACGGGTGTTGACGCCGGCCGCGGCGGCGTCGCTTATTGCCGCCACGGGCGAAGTTGGCCGAGAGGAGCCGCAAGATGACCGCGCAGCCGTTTCATGGAGTGCTTGTCCCTGTACTGACGCCGTTTACGGCAAATGGCGAGCCCGATGCGGGGCGCTTTGTCGCGTTCTGCCGCCGGCTCTTGGCGCAAGGTGCGGGCGGGCTCGCAATCTTTGGGACGACGAGCGAGGCGAATTCGATGGCGCCTGGAGAGCGGATGGCGTTGCTCGACCGCCTCGTGGAGGCCGGCATTCCAGCCGAAAAGCTAATGCCCGGCATCGGCGCCTGCGCGGTGACCGATGCCGTCGCCCTGGCGCGGCACGCGGTCGGCCATGGCTGCGGCGGCGTCTTGATGCTGCCGCCCTTTTACTACAAGCCGGTCAGCGACGGCGGCATTTTCGCCTTTGTCTCGGGCGTCATCGACAAGGTCGGCTCGCCGACGCTGCGGGTTTATCTGTATCACATCCCGCCGGTGGCGGTGGTCGGCTACTCGCTCGATCTCGTCGGCCGCTTTATCAAGGCCTACCCGCAGACCGTAGTCGGGCTGAAGGACAGCTCGGGCGACTGGAGCAATACCGCGGCGTTGCTCGCCCGCTATCCTGAGTTCGCCGTCTTCCCCGGCTCTGAGGTGTTTTTGCTCGACGCATTGCGCAATGGCGGGGCCGGCTGCATCACCGCCACCGGCAACATCAACGTGTCGGGCATCGCCAAGCTCTACGCCAACTGGCGGGGGCCGCAGGCCGACGCTTTACAGGCCGAGGTCACGACGGTGCGCAAGGCGATGCAGGCCTACCCGATGGTTCCGGCATTGAAGAGGGTCGTCGCCCATTTCCACGGCGATCCGGGCTGGGCCGCGGTGCGCCCGCCGTTGTTGCCGCTCGACGAGGCGCAATCGGCGGCGCTGATCGGCGACCTCGCCAAAATCGGGTTTACGCTCGGCGAACGCGAGCAAAGAGCGGCCTAACCCGGACGGGAGATCGGCGATGGCGATGGAGCAGGCCGCCTCCCGCACCCCCGAGCGCGAGGCCTTTTACGAAAAGATCGCCGGGGGCAACCTGGCGCCGTTGTGGGATCGGCTGCACGGGCTTGTGACCCCGCAGCCGGTCACGCCTTGTCAGCCGGCAATCTGGCATTACCGGGACGTGCGGCCCTATTTGATGCAGGCCGGGGGATTAATCAGCGCCGAGGAGGCGACGCGGCGCGTCTTGATCCTCGAAAACCCCGGGCTCAAGGGTCAGACGTCGATCACCCACTCATTGTTCGCGGGACTGCAATTGATCCTGCCGGGCGAGGTGGCGCCGGCGCATCGCCACACGCAATCGGCGTTGCGCTTTATCGTCGAGGGCGACGGGGCCTATACCGCAGTTGACGGCGAGCGCACGACGATGCGTCCCGGCGATTTCGTGATCACCCCGTCCTGGACCTGGCACGACCACGGCAACGAGACCGAGGAGCCGATGGTCTGGCTCGACGGGCTCGACATCCCGATCGTGCGCTTGCTCGATGCGAGCTTTGCCGAGCCGGGCGAGGCCGACACTCAGGCGATTACCCGGCGCGAGGGCGACAACGCCGCCCGTTTCGCCAACAATCTGCTGCCGGTTGACTGGCGCCCCGCGGTCAAGACCTCGCCGGTTTTCAATTATCCCTATACCCGGTCGCGCGAATCGCTCGACGTGCTGAGCCGCAACGAGGAACCCGATTCGTGTCACGGGCACAAGCTGCGCTACGTCAACCCGGCGACCGGCGACTTTGCGATGCCGACGATCGGCGCCTTCATCCAGCTTTTGCCCAGAGGCTTCGCGACCCGACCCTACCGTTCGACCGACGCGACGGTTTTTGTCGCGGTCGAAGGCTGGGGGCAAAGCCGGGTCGGCGATCAGGTTTTCGATTGGGAGCCGCACGACATCTTTGTCGTGCCAAGCTGGGTCAGCGTCGGTCACCGGGCCGCGCAGGACGCCGTGCTGTTCAGCTATTCCGACCGGCCGGTCCAGGAAAAGCTCGGCCTGTGGCGCGAGCAGCGCGGCAACCACTGACCCCGTTCGTCTCCCTGTTCGGGGGCGGGTCATGGATGTGATCGTCATCGGCGGCGGCGTCGGCGGTCTAACCTTGGGCCTCTCGTTGCATCGCGCCGGCGTTCCGTGCCGGATCTATGAAGCAGCGTCGGCGATCGCGCCGATCGGGGTCGGCATCAACGTCTTGCCGCACGCGACCCGCGAACTTGCCGCGCTCGACCTCGAACCGGCGCTGGCGCGGGTCGGCGTCACCACCGCCGAGGCCTGTTTTTTCAACCGCTTCGGGCAACTCGTCTATCGCGAGCCGTTGGGCCGGGCGGGCGGCTACAATTGGCCGCAATTCTCGATCCATCGCGGCGACTTGCAGCGGGTGCTGGCGGATGCCTTCACCCGGCGCGCGGGGTTGGACAGGCTGCTCACCGGCTGGCGCTGCGTCGGCTTTGCCCAGGATGCCGGCCGCGCGACGGTCCATTTCGAGAATGCCGAGACCGGCGAGAGGTTGCCGCCGCAGCACGGCACGGTCGCGATCGGTTGCGACGGGATCCATTCGGCGATCCGCAAGCAGTTGTTCCCCAACGAGGGCGAGCCGCTCTACTCCGGCTATAACATGTGGCGCGGAGTGACGCGCTGGCCACGCTTTTTGTCGGGCGCCAGCATGGTGCGCGCCGGCTGGCTCGCCACCGGCAAGATGGTGATCTATCCGATCCGCAACGATGTCGACCGGGAAGGTCGGCAGCTCGTCAACTGGGTCGCCGAGATCGAGACGCCGCAGCACGAGGCGCGCGACTGGAACCGCCCCGGCCGGCTCGCCGATTTTGTCGGCACGTTCAAGGATTGGCGCTTCGACTGGCTCGACGTGCCGGCGATGATCGGCGCCGCCGACATGATCCTCGAATTCCCGATGGTCGATCAAGACCCGCTGCCACGCTGGAGCTTTGGCCGCGTGAGCCTGCTCGGCGACGCGGCGCATCCGATGGTGCCGCGCGGCTCGAACGGCGCCGGCCAGGCGATCCTCGACGCGCGGGCGCTGACCGACTGCCTGCGCGCGGCCGAGGACCCGGTCGCAGCGTTGCGCGCCTATGAAGACAAGCGGCGCGAGGCGACCGCCAACGTCGTGCGCACCAACCGCTCCAATCCGCCCGATGCGATACTGCGCGAGGTCTATCGGCGCACCGGCGACAAGCCATTTGACGACATCGACAAGGTGATCAGCCGCGACGAGCTGGCGGCGATTTCGGACGGCTACAAACGCGTCGCCGGTTACGATCGCGAAACATTAGCCCGTTAAAGATGAGACTCGTCGCTGCGGCGTTGACCCTTGCCGCGGTGTTGGCCGGAAACGGCGCCCTCGCCGCATCGCCGACGGTGGCGGTCGAGGGGGAGCACGGGATGGTGGTTACCTCACAGCACATCGCCTCCGCGGTCGGCGCGGGCATCTTGACGGCCGGCGGCAATGCGATCGACGCCGCGGTGGCGGTCGGCTACGCGCTCGCGGTCGTCGAACCGTGCTGCGGCAATATCGGCGGCGGCGGGTTCATGACGATCCACCTCGCCGACGGCCGCGACACCTTTATCGATTTCCGCGAGACCGCACCCGCGGCGGCGCGGGCTAGAATGTATCTCGACGCCGCCGGCAGGCCGGTTCCCGATCGCAGCCGCTACGGCTATCTCGCCGTCGCCGTGCCGGGCACGGTGATGGGCCTCGACCGCGCCGCCCGCGAATACGGCACGATGCCGCGCGCGGCGCTGATGGCGCCGGCGATTTCGCTCGCCCGCAACGGGTTTGTGCTGACCCGCGACGACACCGAATTGCTCGACGCCAAGGCCGACGAACTCGCCCGGGACCCGGCGGCGGCGAAGATCTTTCTGCGGCCGGAGGGCGATAATTATCAACCTGGCGATCGGCTCGTGCAAAAGGACCTCGCCGCGACGCTCGAAGCGATCGCCGAAAATGGCCCGAACGGGTTTTACCAGGGCCGCGTCCCGGCTGCCGTCGAAACGGCGAGCCGGGCGAATGGCGGCATCCTGACCGCGCGCGATTTAGCGGATTACACCGCGACCGAGGGTCCGCCGCTCACCTGTACCTATCGCGGCTATTTGCTGGTGTCCGCGCCGCCGCCGAGCTCCGGCGGGACGACGATCTGCGAAATCCTGAACATCCTCGAAGGCTACGATCTGAAGCGGCTCGGCTGCCATTCGGCACATTCGATCGAGCTGATGGTCGCAGCCATGGGGCGCGGCTATGGCGACCGCAACGCCTTTCTCGGCGACCCGGCCTTTGTCAAAAATCCGCTCGACCGTCTGTTGTCGAAAGGCTACGCCGCCGGAGTCCGCGCTGCGATCGACACCAGCCTCGCAACCCCCTCCTCGGCGCCGGCCGGCCCGCAGGAGAGGGCCGAAACTACGCATTATTCAGTTGTCGACGGCGCCGGCGATGCGGTCGCCGTGACCTACACGATCAACGGCTATTTCGGCGCCGGCGTAGTCGCGCCCGGCACCGGGTTTTTGCTAAATAACGAGATGGACGACTTCACCGCCAAACCCGGCTCGCCGAACCTCTATGGCCTGGCGCAGGGTGCGGCCGATGCGATCGCGCCCCGCAAGCGGCCGCTTTCCT
>Ga0210401_10000949_pt1 | contig 34952 bp, 34 predicted proteins | sample IncBWH32MmetaG_FD_150866 | JGI IMG/M metagenome (GOLD analysis project Ga0210401, IMG submission 150866) | Forest soil microbial communities from Barre Woods Harvard Forest LTER site, Petersham, Massachusetts, United States - Inc-BW-H-32-M | ecosystem: Environmental > Terrestrial > Soil >... | reverse complement strand
GATGTGACGCGTGAGTTTGTGCGTCACCACGAACGACGACTCGGCATCAAATAGCCCACAACCCGGAAAGCGGACAATGTTGTTCAGGAACCGCAGGGATCCGCTGAGCGTGCGGTACTGGTCATTGATGTCGGCGTCTACGTGCCCGCGATAGGCCGCTGTAATCACCGCCGCCGCCGACTGGTAATCCCCGTCAGACCAGCCGCGAATCTCAAAATCCGGAAACACCGATGGCGCCGGACGCGCCGGCCGGCTCAGCGGCATGGCCATGAAAAGCCGCGGATGCCGCCGGAATCCCTGATCTACGAACGGTCGAGCCAATACTCCCGCTTCGTGCACCAGCAGCTGCGCCTCCACCCGATGCACTCCCGGCGACTGCTGCAACGTCTCGATCACGTGCGCCAGCAGTCGCGACTCCACCACGTTCGACTCCGGCAGGCGTTCTCCATTGACAACAAACAGATCGCCAATGACGCCCTTGCTCCCTTCGTACACGAAAAATGCGTATCCGAAGACCCGGCCTCGATCGACCGCCGCGTACCCCGGCAGTATTTTCGCGTCGAGATACCGCAGGATCATATCCGCCGAACTGCTGTAGTCCCACGACAGCAGGCGTGACCATACCTGCGTCTCGTCGTCGAGCAGGGGGCGTAGATCAACCGAAGAGAAGTGCCTGAGGTCGAGAATCTCCACGGGGCTCCGGCGGCGCGCCTCGATCCGGTCACGCCACGTCAGCGGCACGAACCAAGCAGTCTAGTGCTTCCCGCGGATGCGAGGCAAACCCCGCAGGCACGACATCATTGACCAGGCAGGTTCTGTCGAAGGCGCGTATTCCGAGCGCAATCACCAGAGAATACTGAGGCTGGCTCAGTTACTCGCCCGCCTTCGCTCCTGCCACCCAATAAAACTCCAACTGCTGTGGGGCAAAGCTTCCTAGATACGACACGCGCCTCCCGCTGACGAACGCAGCAATCGCCTCCCGGGTCCCCGCCGGGGCGACCAGCAGATGCTCATCTCCTGGCACCTGCCGCAATTCATAGCGGCTGATCGTCTGATTGCGGTAAAACGCCAGCCCATACTCGGTCTCTCGCGGCACTCCCAGCAGCGCGACCGGAAGCCGTTTGCTCTCCATCGCAGCAAGCTGCTGCGCTACGGGACGGGCGGAAAGCGTCTGATCCACTGCGGGAGCGCCGATCCTCAAAAGCGCTGCCACGACCAGCACCACAGGAACCAGTGTCACAAAATACAGCACCCGCAGTCCGAGCTTTCCCGTAAGCGTGATATGAATTCCGATCGCCACGATCAGGGCGATCCCCAAGGCAATCCACGTCGCCGGGCCCCAGGGCATACGATGCTGGATGACCAGGTAAGCCACCGTCAGCGCCGGTACCAGCGGCGCGGCTGCCACCAGCGCATGGAGCGCAATCACGCCAAGCGCCGGCTGCTCCTTACTCTCCACATGTCGCCGCACGTATTCCGCCACTAGTAGCGGACCCGCCGCCACCGACGGCAGGATGTATCCCGGCAACTTTGATTGCGAGAGAGAGAAAAATGCGACAGGAATGACAAGCCAGAGCAACAGGAAGAAGTTCAGCGCGTCTCCCGTCTCAAATAGCGCCTTGCGCTCAGCCCACCACGCCCGCGCAATCTCGAACCCCGAAGCGCCCACAAACACCACCCATGGAACCAGCGCCAGCGCGGTTACTGGAACGTAATACCAGGAGGGTTGCGGATGGTGATAAAGATTGCTGCCAAACCGCGCCAGGTTATGTTCGAGAATGAACACCCGGAAGAACTCCGGATGATAAGCCTCGATTGCGACATACCACGGCATCGCGACCACGAAAAACAGCAACATCCCTGGGAGCCACAACGTTCTCAGCACAATTTTGGAATCGCCAGCAGCCACTGCAAACACCACAACAATCGCGCCTGCCAAGACGACTGCCACCGGTCCCTTCGCCAGCGTGGCCAGAGCCAGAAATCCGTAGAACCCGCATAAATACGGCTTCTCCCCGGTTTCCCACCACGCGTACCAGCCGAGTAGCGCCAGCGAAAACATCGCCGCCAGCGGCATGTCGGTCGAAGCCGAATGCGCAAAGCCAACAAATCCCGCGACCGAGGCGGTCATCAACGCGCCGTCGAGATGAAATCCAGGCCGCAGCCTGCGCAGAAAAAAATACACCGCCAGCACGATCAGCGAAGCGTCGATTGCGGAAGGTACACGCGCGGCCCAGTCGTGCACGCCAAAAATCGCGTACGCCGCCATCGCCTGCCAGTAATACAGCGGAGGCTTCTCCAGCCACGCCGCACCGCCCAGTGTCGGAGTCACCCAGTCGCGGCGTTCCAGCATCTCGCGCGCAACTTGCGCGTATCGCGGTTCGTCCGCGCCAATCAGACCAAATTGTCCTAGTCCGTAGAAAAACAGGAAGACGCAAAATCCGGCAAGCAACAGCCCCTCGCGGACGCGCTGGTTCACAGGCCAACCCATGCCCGGGACTTGGGGATTGTCATAAGGGGCTTATTCTATCGGGGACTGCGGGCGAATCTTTTCCAGCATGCGGGCCACCGCCATCGCGAGCGGCCCGTCCATTGAACAACCGCTGGCGCACTGGTGCCCGCCGCCGCCAAAGCCTTCCGCGATTTCGGCGACATTCAGTTTGCCCTTGCTGCGCAGGCTGACGCGATACCGCCCGTCGGGCATCTCGCGGAAGAATGCCGCTACTTCCACATCCTGGATGGAAAGCGCGTAATTCACAATGCCTTCGCAATCCTCTTCTTTGGCCTGGCTGCGATCCATCTGCTCCCGCGTCACCCAGATCCAGGCCAGCGGCCCTTCGCGATGCAGATTCGAAAGCGCCGCGCCCAGCAGTCGCATCTTGGCGGTGGAATGGGCGAAGTAGATGTTGCGGGCACATTGCGCTGGATCCGCGCCTGCCAGAACCAACTCGCGGGCCAGCGCAAAAGTATGTTCATTGGTGCCGCGGAACATGAAAGATCCAGTGTCGGTCATCAGCGCCGTGTAAAGACAGGTCGCAATTTCCGGCGAGATGGCCACGCCCGCCTCGCGCGCCAGCCGATACACCATTTCACCGGTCGCGGTCGCTTCCGGGTCGATCCAGTTCACGTGCGCGAAGGGGCGGCCACTCAAGTGATGATCGATGCTGATGAGAAAACGATTGTCCAGACCCTCCAGCCGAGTCCGCTGAATGCTGTCACACTCGAGGATGATGGCTGCCTCGTAGTTGCCATTGATTCGATCGGCCTGGACTACGCGATCGGCAAAAGGCAGCGGCTGGTAGATGCGCGGCACCGGATCGTGCAGCACCACATCGGCGTCTTTGCCCAGCCTGCGCAACACTTCACAACAAGCCAGCGCCGACCCGATCGCGTCGCCGTCGGGCCGCGCGTGCGAGGTAAGCACGAAACGGCTTCGCTGATCGATGTGTTCGAGGACTTCCTTCAGCATGGCTATGCTCGACGCGCCGGCTTTTTCTTCGTGCGAGTCAGCAACTCGTCGATCCTCGCTTCGTATTGCTGCGAACGGTCTTGCACGAAAATCAGTTCCGGAGGGCGGCGCAGGTGGAGTCGCTCGGCCAACTCTCGCCGGACGTAGCCAGTTGCGGCCGCAAGACCCTCCATTGTGGACTCAGCCGCCGCCTCGTCTCCTTGCACCACCACCATGACACGGGCAGACCGCGAGTCCGGAGCCAGATGCACCTCGCTCACGTTGACCAGGCCGATGCGCGGATCTCCCAGTTCTCCTTCGAGAATGGTTTCAATTTCCTCGCGCAGGGCTTCGCCCAGCCGCTCACGGTGATACTTCTGGCCACGCCGTTCCACAGAAAAACCTCACAAACTAAAAAACGTTCGAGAATATCAGAAATTGTCCTGCCGGGGGAGGGAGGCGACAGGTTCTTTACAAGGCTAATAGAATTCGACGAAGGAGTCTGTGACATCCGCGCCGCCATTATTCGCGACGCGCAGCGCCATGCGTTCCACGTTCCTCATCAGGCCATCGAGATAGTCGCGAGAGTCTGAGACGGAGACTACTCCAACCGTTGCCCGGTTCCAAAGTCCGCTGGCATCCAGTTCCGCCACCGCAACGTTGAAGCGCGAGCGCAGTCGATCTTTCAAACTGCGAACCACCTGGCGCTTGTCCTTCAGGGACTGGGCCGCCTCGATACTCAGTTCGAGAGTGAGAAACGCAATCATTCAGTGGCCAGTGCTGCTCAGGGGACAGCGTTCAGTTTCAGCAACTGGCCACTGCCCACTCGCCACTGGCGACTGCCTACGCAATCACTTCCGCGGCAATCCGTTCGGTGACGAACGCCTCAATCACGTCGCCGACTTTGATGTCGGAGTAATTGGCGATCGCAATGCCGCACTCCATGCCGTTGCGCACTTCGCTGGCATCGTCCTTGAAGCGCCTCAGCGAGGCGATCTTCCCCTTGAAGACCACCACGTTGTCACGCAGCAGGCGAACTTCGGAATCGCGCTTGATCAGGCCGTCGGTCACCTGGCAGCCGGCAATCGTGCCCACCTTCGGAATGCGGAACGTCTCGCGCACATCGGCACGGCCCTGGTAGGTTTCCTTGATGGTCGGTTCCAGCAGCCCGGTCATGGCGCGCTTGATCTCGTCCTGCAACTCGTAAATGATGGAGTGCAGGCGGATATCGACCTTGTCCTGGTCAGCCAGTTCCTGCGCCTTGCGCTCCGGCCGCACGTTGAAGCCGATAATGATGGCGTTCGACGCCGATGCCAGCAGCACGTCCGACTCGGTGATCGCGCCTACGCCCGCGCGCAGTACTTTCAGTCGCACTTTTTCGTTCGAAAGCTTCGCGAGCAGATCGGTCAGCACTTCCACCGACCCGCCAACGTCGCCCTTGAGGATGATGTTCAGTTCCTTGGTGCCGGCAGTCTTTAGCTGCTCCGCCAGGCCTTCGAGCGAAACGCGGGAACTCTTCGCCAGTGCAGCCTCGCGTGCTTTCTGCTCGCGGTATTCGGAGATGCCGCGCGCCTTGTCGCGATCGGCCACAACCACGAACTGATCGCCCGCCTGCGGCAAGCCTTCCATGCCGAGGATTTCAACGGGCGTCGACGGCGGTGCCTCTTCCAACTGCGCCCCGCGATCGTCGAACATCGCGCGCACTTTGCCGTAGACGTTGCCGACCACAAAGTTGTCGCTTGTGTGCAGCGTGCCGTCCTGTACCAGGACGGTCGCAACCGGACCGCGTCCACGATCGAGTTTCGCTTCGAGCACCACACCGCTGGCTGATCGCGTCGGATTCGCCCGCAACTCCTGCAGGTCCGCGACCAGGCAGATCATTTCCATCAGCAGGTTCAGATTCGTCTTCTTCTTCGCCGAGACATCGACGAACACCGTCGTGCCGCCCCAGTCTTCCGGCATCAGCCCGCGATCCGCGAGTTGCTTCTTCACCCGATCGGGCATCGCTTCCGGCTTATCAATCTTGTTGACCGCAACGATGATGGGCACTTCCGCCGCGTGCGCGTGGTCGATGGCCTCGAGCGTCTGCGGCATCACGCCGTCGTCGGCAGCGACCACCAGCACGACAATGTCGGTCGACTTGGCGCCGCGCGCGCGCATGCGGGTGAATGCTTCGTGGCCCGGGGTATCGAGGAATACGATCTCGCGCCCGTAAGCGGGAGACTCCGTATCCATGACGCGCACTTTGTATGCGCCAATGTGCTGTGTGATGCCTCCAGCTTCGCCTTCGGCGACAGTGGTCGAACGGATCGAATCGAGCAGCGTCGTCTTGCCGTGATCGACGTGACCCATGATCGTGACCACCGGCGGACGCGGCACCGCTTCGGCGGCGCCTTCTTCCCCAGTCGCGGCGGCGTCGGCGATTTCTTTCTGCGCCTGCTCTTCGAAGCTGATCACGTTGGTGTCGGCTCCGAAGAAGCGCGCCATCTCACTGGCCAGTTCCGCATCGAGCGTCTGGTTGATGGTCGCAAATACACCGCGAGCCAGCAGACGCGCAATCAGATCCTTCGCGCGAATATCCAGCTTCTCCGCCAGATCCTTCACGCTGATGCCTTCGGTGATGGTGATGTTCCGCGTGATCGGCTGCGGCTCGTTCGAGAGCGACAATCGTGGCGGCGGAACATAGCCCTTCATCGGGCCTTCCTTCACCCCGCGTGGTACGTACCGTTGCCCCGGACGTCGCGAGGGGCCACCAGGACGGCTTCCGGGACGCGACGGTCCCGGAGGCGCCATTGGCGCTCCTGGCCCGACGCCCAGCGGACGCGCACCGGTTGGCGACTGTCGCGTAGGATGCATCGGCCGCCGCTCTCCCGGACGCAACGGCGGTCGCGGCGCTCCCGGAACTTGAGGACGGGGCCGCTGAAAAATCGGCTGACCTGGCACCGGACGGCCTGGCGCGGGACGCGATGCCATTGGAGGACGCGAGGCAATTGGAACTCCCGGTTGCACCGGCTTCGGCGGCGGAGCCTTGTAGACCGGCCGCGGTCCAGTTTGCGGAACGATCATGCGCGGCGGCGGGGCCGCTGGTGGCGCTGGCCTGGTCGGAGCCGCTGACGTTGGCGCTGCCGGGGGGGCTACGGTCGCCGCAGGCGGCGCCGCTTGCGCGGAAATTTCGGGCACTGTAGCCGTCGGCGCGGGCGGAGGTGGAGCTGCCGGCCGTGGAGGCGGTGCCGTCGGAGGTGCAGCCGCAGCTGGCGGCGCACTCTTCGCCGCGGGTGGAACCGGAGGTGCAGCAGGCATTACCGGTGGCTTGATGACTGGCCGCGCCACACTCTGCGGCGTGATAAACCGAGGCGCCGGTGGAGGCGGCGCGGCAGGTTTTGGCGGCGGCGGAGCCACAGCCGGGGGAGCCGGCGCCGCAGGCTTTGCCTCAACCGGAGGCGGGGCGGGACGCGCCGGTGGAGCCGGCGTCGGTGGAACCGACGTTGGCGTCGCCACAGCCTGCTGTTGTTTTGTAATCAGCTTGAGCACATCGCCAGGCTTGGAGATGTGCGACAGATCGATCTTGGTCTTGATTTCGTCCGTTTCGCGCCCGGCCCGCGACTTCGATGGCGCCTGCGCCTCAGCGGCGGCGCGGAAATGAGCCCGCACCTTCTCCGCTTCGTGCTCTTCGACAGAACTGGAGTGCGTTTTCTTCTCGGTCACTCCGACTTCGACCAGGACGTCAAGAATCGCCTTGCTCTTGACTTCCAGTTCCCTGGCCAGATCGTTGATTCGAATCTTACTCATCCGCCCTTTCTTGGCCCCGCCGCCGCTCCTTAAGTCTTCATAGCATCCTCACGGAGTCAGCGTTGCACACCGCCCCGCCGCCTACGCGACGAGCGCGGAAACTCCCGATCATTCCTTTGGTTCGGCGGAGGTGTCTTCCTCCCCGCCCTCGGTCGACGCGGTCACTTCCTCGACCGATCCTTCTTTCGCGCCTTCTGCCGCTGCGGCCACTTCTTCGATTTCGCCTTCGACCGCCGCCGGCACTTCGGCCGTCTCAGCTTCCGCCGGCGCTTCTTCTCCGGACGCTTCTTGCGCTTCGCCCTCGGCCGCCGCTACGCCCTCGGCCGCGGCTACACCCTCTCCACCTTCGAGAGTGGCGAAATAATTATTGACCGCCAAGCTGATTTTTTCCACCGTTTTAGGCCCGATGCCCTCGATGGCTTCCAATTGCTCCGGCGTCATATCGGCCAGCGCCTCGACTGTTGCGATGCCGGCCGCTCCCAGCTTCTCGATCAGGCCTTCACCCAGCCCAGGGACACTCTCGAGCGGCGTCGCCGTCTGCGAAGTCAGCGCCGACATCTGCTGCTCTACTTCCTGCCGCTTCTCTTCCTCGCTCTTGATGTCGATCTTCCAGCCCAGCAGCTTCGCCGCTAGCCGGACATTCTGTCCTTTCTTGCCAATCGCCAGCGACAGCTGCGTGTCGTCGACAACGACTTCCAGGTGCTTTTCCGTCGCATCCACGACTGTCACGCGACTGACTTTAGCCGGCTGCAAAGCCTTCTCAGCAAAAGTCACCGGGTCCTCGTGGTACTCGATGATGTCGATCTTCTCGCCACGGAGTTCGCGAATGATCGACTGCACGCGCATGCCCTTCATGCCTACGCACGCGCCCACCGCGTCGACGTCTTTGTCCTTCGACATCACGGCAATCTTGGTGCGCTCGCCCGCTTCGCGTGCAATCGCGCGGATCACCACGGTGCCGTCATAAATTTCCGGAACTTCCGTCTGGAACAGGTTCTGCACCAGCTCCGGCGCCGCCCGCGACACGACCACTTGCGGCCCCTTCGAGGCTTTCTCCACGCGCGAGATCACTACACGCACGCGCTCTCCGATGGCAAACGACTCCAGCCGCGACTGCTCCTTGCGCGGCATGCGCGACTCCGCCTTGCCGATGTCAAAGATCACATCTGGACCCTCGACTCGCTTCACCGTCGCATTCACGATCTCGCCCACGCGCGAGATGTATTCGTTGTAAACCGTGTCGCGCTCGGCCTCGCGCACCTTTTGAAAAATGACCTGCTTGGCCAACTGCGCCGCGATGCGCCCCAGGATCCCTTCCGTCACCTTGGGAATCTGCAATTCGCCCCCGACTTCAATATTCGGATCGACCTTGCGCGCATCCTCCAGCGTCACCTGCAGAAGCGGATCCTCGATCTGTTCCGCAGACTCGACGACGTTCTTCACCGCGAACGCCCGGATCTTCCCCGTGTCCTTGTCCAGTTCCGCGCGCAGGTTCTCCTGCGTCTTGTAGTATTTGCGGGTCGCGACCACAATCGCATCTTCCACCGCGCTTACTACTATCTGCGGATCAATCCCTTTTTCCCGGCTCAACGCGTCGATCGTGTTATAAAGCTCGCTTGCCATAATGAAAATTCCGAAATGATATTCACTGTCGTGAAGCAGGTTTCAACGTTTCAAAGGTTTCAAAGTTTCAAATATTCAGAACTCCAAACCCCTGTATAACGAGACGTCGAGCATCCCTGATCCGGTACACCTTCAGTCTTTGAAACCTTGAAACTCTGAAACCTTGAAACTTTTCTTCCTATATCTCCGGCACCAGATTTGCTTTCTCGACATTCGATAATTCGATCTCGAGCTTTTGGGCCGTTCCTGCCGCCGCGCGATGCTTGCCGCGCGCCTCACTCAAATCCAGCGTCAACCGGCCTTCGCGAAAACTTTCCAGTCGACCTTCGAAATGGCGGTTGCCGTTCACCGGCTGCCGCGTCATCAACTTCACTTTGCTGCCGGCGAAGCGCTCGTAGTCAGCCGCACGCACCAGCTTGCGATCCAGCCCCGGCGAGGAAACTTCCAGCACGTAGGTGGCTCCCGGAACCACGTCCTCTACGTCGAGAATCGTGCCAAACTCACGGCTGAATTGCGCACAGTCCTCGTGCGTCACTCCGGCAGGCTTGTCAAGATAGACCCGGAGCATCCGGGTCTTGCCCCCGCCGTGCAACTCGATTTCAACCACTTCCAGGCCGCTCGACCCTGCCACGCGCTCGGCTATGGCGCGCACCCGTTCTTCATCAAATGCCATGAATCCAATAGCTTACAAGCATCCGGCGCCAGAACCCATGGCCACAAACTAAAAAGTGGGCTTGCGCCCACTGGTGTGCTTCGCCAAATGCTGGTACTACACAACAGTATTCAATACATCAATATACGCCCCTCAGCCGCAAAAGACAAACCGCCGCGCGGGTGGCACATTCAATCGCGTCTTTTGCGACTCACGCCTTCGACAGATCCCCGCCAACCGCCACATCAAACTTCGAATAGTACTTCTTCACATCCCCGGCGCCGTACTTCTCGCGGAACTTCTCCGTCACCGATTTCACTGTCTTTGCGTCGGTGATGGGCTGCACCTGCACTTCTGCGCCGTCGCCTCGCACATCCACGTGAATCTTCGGATTCTTGATCACGTTCTTGTACCACTGTGTATCCGATCCCTGCACCGGCAACAGCCACAGCTTGTCACCCTCCGAAACAAACCATACCGGAATCGAAATCGTCTTCCCCGACTTCCTCCCGGTCACGCTCAGCTTGATCTCGCGATTGCGGGAAAGCCGTTCCTTGAGAGCCTCGTTGTGCGATGTCATATGCACTCCTATGACTGTGTTTCATTCATCGAACTTTCACCGATTCACCAGGTCCCGCAGGTGTGCCGGGTACCGCTCGCCTAGCACAGGAATCTTGGAAGCAGCTGTCTCCAGTTCGCGAAGCTCCTCTGCTGTCAGGGTGACCGCGGCTGCGCCAATGTTTTCCTCAAGACGATCCAGCTTCGTCGTACCCGGAATCGGCACGATCCACGGCTTCTGCGCCAGCAGCCACGCAAGCGCAACCTGCGCCGGGGTCACTTTCTTTTTTTGCGCGAATCTGCCAACCACATCGACCAACGCCTGATTTGCTTTTCGATTCTCTGCCGTAAAGCGGGGGACGATGTTGCGGAAATCGTTCTTGTCGAACTGCGTGTCCTGGTTGATTTTGCCCGTAAGAAATCCCTTGCCCAGGGGGCTGAACGGAACAAATCCGATCCCCAATTCTTCCAGGGTCGGCAACACCTCCGCCTCCGGCTCCCTCCACCACAGCGAATACTCACTCTGCACTGCGGCAACCGGCTGCACCCGGTGCGCTAGGCGAATCGTTTGCGCGCTCGCCTCCGAAAGCCCAAAGTGCTTCACCTTGCCCTGTTGAATCAGCTCCTTCACCGCTCCGGCAACGTCCTCGATCGGCACGTTGGGATCAACGCGATGCTGATAGAACAGATCGATAACATCCGTCTTGAGCCGCTTCAGCGAGGCCTCGGCGACTTCCCTGATATGTTCCGGCCGGCTGTCCAGCCCAGCCATGCCGCGCTCCACCTTGGGATCAATTTTCCAACCGAACTTCGTAGCGATCACGACCTGATCGCGAAATGGAGCGACCGCCTCTCCTACAAGCTCTTCGTTCGTGAACGGACCATAGATCTCCGCCGTATCAAAAAAGGTCACGCCACGCTCGAATGCCGCCCGGATCAACCCAACGCCATCCTGCTTGCTGACCGCTGGCCCCAGACCAAAGCTCAATCCCATGCAGCCCAGTCCGATCGCCGACACTTCCAGACTGCTTCTTCCAAGTTTGCGCTTTTGCATTGTTTCTCCTTTGCGATGAATGCACGGCTTCTTCCGCTGTCATCCCGAGCGAAGTGAGGCGCCAGCCGAACGCAGTCGAAAGCCTGCCCCTGAGCGGAGCCGAAGGGGACCCCGTGTTCCTGACTCCCACCGCCGGCCTGAAAAGCATTTCTCATCATGCCCTCCGCGGACCTGGACTCGTATCAAGGCAAGGCCCTGCAGATTTGGATCTACGCTTCAGGCGTGCCGTCCCGCCACGAAAATCCGCAGAACTTAAGCCCCTGAGGGCAACACCCCTATTATGCCGCCCTCGCCCGCTGCTGCTCCCTCCACCGCGCCGGCGGAACTCCCTCCCACGTACGAAATGCGCGCACGAAGGAGTTCCCGTCCTCGTATCCGAGTAGATACGCGGCTTCATTCAGTTCGAGGGCGGAGTTATTCAGGTAGTGGCGCGCCAGGTGATGACGAGCTTGTTCCAGGGCCCGCTGAAAACTGGACCCCTCGTCCTGCAAACGCCGCTGCAAAGTCCGGGAACTGACATGCAGCGCATCGGCGATATCTTCAATCGTCGGCCGCCGTCCCGTGAGTTTTTGCTGGATCGCTTTCCGGACCCGCTCCACGAAACTTTCCTCGCTCTTCTCCTGCTTCAACTCCTTCTCCAACGGCGGCGCAAGCATGGCCAGAAGTTCGGCATTCCGCGTGACAAAAGAGCGCTCCGCGTCGGCGGCGCGAAACACTATCGCGTTCCGCGGGCTTCCGCACACAACCGGGCAGCTGAAGTGGCGCTCCATGGTTTTCACATGCGAGCGATCTTGCACGAATTCCACGCGTAGCGGTGACAGGCGCGTGCCCGTGCCGACGCGCGCGATCGAAAGCACCCAGGCAAAGCAGCATTCGTTCAGGATCGCGGGCTCGGCCTCGTCGGCGAGCAGCCAGCGGAATTGAATACTCCACTCCTCGTCGTCCTTCTCCTGCAGGATCTCTTCCGGGCACGTGAGTTGCTTATAGCGGGCGATTCGCTCCACGGCGGCGCCGAAGTTCTCGCACGCCAGAGCGGCGAGGCCGCTGGGAGTAAATTTTTCCGCCTTGGTCTCTGTGCCGAGATGGAGACCAATCGCCGGATTGTTGCTCGCCTCGCTGATCGCGCGCCACACCGCGAACAGTTCTCCCGTGCTTAGGAGCACGCGCGGTTCATCGACGAATCCCGCCGGAAGTCCGGCCCGCCGCAGAACGGATGAGGCGCGGATGCCCAGTTCTTCCAACTTCAGAAATATGTTTCCAGAGAAGCGAAAATGTTTGTTCATCGGTTTACTCGGATTTCAGAGACGCCATGTCGATCGAAAAGCGGTACTTTACATCCGATTTCAGCAACCTCTCGTAAGCTTCGTTGACCTTTTGCATCGGGATCACTTCAACATCGGAAGTAATGTTGTGCTGCCCGCAGAAATCCAGCATCTCCTGGGTTTCGGCGATGCCGCCAATGGGAGAGCCCGAGAGGCTGCGGCGGCCCATAATCAGGTTGAACGCCGAAACCGCGAGCGGTTTTTCCGGCGCGCCCACGAGCGTGAGGTGGCCGTCCCGGCGCAGCAGGGCGAGATAGGCGTTGATGTCGTGATCGGCCGAAACCGCGTCCAGAATGAAATCAAAACTGCCAGCATGCTTCTGCATCTCGTCCGCATTTCGCGAGACCACCACCTCGTCCGCTCCCAGCCGCAGCGCGTCCTCTTTCTTCTTCGGCGAAGTCGTGAAAACCACCACCTGCGCTCCAAGCGCATGGGCGAACTTCACTCCCATGTGGCCCAGTCCGCCCAGCCCGACTACGCCCACTTTCTTGCCCTTGGTCACACCCCAGTGCCGCATCGGCGAATAGGTCGTGATGCCCGCGCAAAGCAGCGGAGCGGCTCCCGCGAGTTTCAGGCTCGATGGAACCCGCAGCACAAACCTCTGATCGACCACGATGCTGTCCGAGTACCCGCCGTAGGTGACTCCTCCCAGATGCTTGTCGGGGAAGTTATACGTCAACGTGAAGTTCGGACAGAACTGCTCGAGGCCCGCCTTGCACTCCGGGCAGGTGCGATCGGAGTCAACCATGCATCCCACTGCCGCAAGGTCACCCGCCTTGAACTTCGTCACCGCCGAGCCGACCTTGGTGACGCGGCCCACGATCTCGTGGCCCGGCACGCAAGGGTATACCGTCGGCATGACCTCCTTCCATTCGTCACGCACCTGGTGGAGATCGGAGTGACAAATTCCGCAATAAAGAATCTCGATCTGTACGTCCTGCTCGGCTGTATCGCGCCGGTTGATCGTGGTGGATGCCAGTGGGGAAGTTGCGCTGTTCGCCGCGTAAGCTTTTGCTTTGTGCATGCAGCTAATTTAGATGCTCATCCGCCGACGCGGTATGCAAAATACGCCATTCTGCATGCAGGACACGCCACGCCAGAACCGCGCCAGTAAATCGCGCACCATCCTACGAATCTGATGCTGTGGCTCCGACCAAACGGGAGGAGCGCACGCTGCGTCCGCGCCAATAGTAAAAGAAGGGTATGCCCACGAGGATAGTCATCAATCCAACAGATGATCGCACAGGCCTCACCAGCCAGAGATTTACAGAGATTACGAAAGCGGAAATACCGAACACCAATGGCGTCCAGGGATATTTCCAGACATGAAACGGGCGAGGCAGATCGGGTTCAGCCGAGCGCAATCGGATGAGAGCAACTGCGGTCAATCCAAGGAACATCCATGTGGCAAACATCGTGTAGGAATACAGCTCCTGGTGAGTTCCGGTCAGGACCAATAGAGCGGCCAGACATCCCTGAAAAATCACAGCGCCGCTAGGCGAGTGGAAGGTGGGCTGGATGTGACTTGCGAAGGCGAAGAAGTTGCCGTCGCGAGACATGGCGTAGGAGACTCTAGGTCCGACCAGAAAGTTGGCGTGGAGAGCGCCGAAAGCCGAAATAATCATGGCGATCGTGAACCACTTGGCTCCCACTTGTCCGATGAGCAGAGCAACCACGTCGGAAGCAACGTGCTGAGATTGCGCCACCTGGGAGAAACTGAGCAAGTGAAAGTACATCCAATTGATCAAGAGAGAGACAAAGATCACTAGGGATGTTCCCAGAATCGCGGCTCTTGGAAGATTTCGTCCTGGGTTGAGTATCTCACCGCCTAACGGCCCTAAACCTTGAAACCCATTGTAGGCTGCCATAACCGGTACCAGGGCCGTGAGAAAAGCGACCAGCGCTCCATGGGATAAGGTAAAGACTGACCTGTCGACTGCAACCGCATTCTTCACCGCGAAACCCAGACCCAGAATCAAAACGACCGCAGCGAGTTTCAGAGCTGTAAGAAATACCTGGAAACGCCCGACGGTACGGACGCCGACGTAGTTCATAGCTGCAACGATCACAATCGCCAATGCGGCCAGGGGCTGTGCATATGTAAAAGCAAACTGGTACGGTTGCGGTTGAAAAGGCAGCCGAAGACTCCAACTGAAAATCGGCCTCGTCACCCAGGGCAATAGAAAACCGACGAAGCGGAGGAGTCCGGCCGCGATAATGGCGGCTGAACCCGGCTTCATGATCATGGAACTCGTCCAGCCGTAGAGAAACCCACAAAGGGGACCAAGGCCTCGGCTTTGATAAACGTAGTCGCCTCCTGCCTCCGGCATGGCCGCGCCCAGTTCGGCATAGCAGAAAGCGCCAAAGAGCACGATCGCTCCTCCAACCATCCAAGCCACGAGAACCTTGGTTAGAGAACCGACTTCACGGGACATGTCGCTGGCAACCAGGAACACCGATTGTCCGATCATGCCGCCCACCACAATCGCCGCGGCGGCCCACGGGCCGAGCCCCCGCACGAGTCCCAGTGATTGCCCCATCCTGGGTGTCTCTACGTTCATTGTGCTCCTTCAATCTGATTTGTACGCGCTACTCGGAGTTCAGCACTCTACTCCATAACTGTTGCAATCAAGCATCCTGCGCTAAAGATGACGACCGTCAGACGCGTTGCAGCTGTAATCAGAGAGTCCATCCGAATCCCGACACACTTGTCACTCCCACCTCTTCGTTGCACTGCGCTAAATATAGCGCATGGCAAGCAAACACCAAGTCACATCAAGCATGGAACGAAACGAGACAAAAACGATGTCCACACCCAAGACAGAAACGCGTTGTTCGGAATGGTGCCTGCGGTTCGAGTAGGCACAGGCATGTTCCTAATTGCGCCTTGAACGCAAGAATTGGCAAGCTGGTACGGTGCCGACTGCGAATCAAAGGCGAGAGAGGCAAATTCGAAACGTTTCACAGAAAGGTCTTCGCAGGGGAGGCATGTGCCGCTGGGCAAAGCGATACCGCAAGGACGTGAGCGCTGAGGTGCGCCTTCGGGAAGCCGAAACAGGATAACGCCAATCTGTTGTACGACGCATCCTGCCGCGTTAACGACGGGCAATTGCGCGGAGAAGGATAACCTAAACAGAAGGTATGAACATCGAGAAAAAAACGATCTTGATCACGCGCCAACCGCAGTATCAGTCGGGCCCTGGTTGAGGAGGCCTTGAGAAGAGGCGCGAATCGGATGCGCAGGTAGCCGCCAGCCGTCGCGAACGATTTAGAAGTTCAGAGGAGGGACGTATGTGCCCAGCATGCATCGCAAGCACAGCAGTAGTGGTCGTTGGAGTCGGATCCACGGGAGGAATTCTGGGGGTGTTCTTCGGCAAGTTCAGAAAATTTTTCAGAGCGAGTGGTCTTGGTCTGCTTCAGAAAACAAAGGAGAAATGACATGGCGACAAGCAAAGAGAGAGACAACGTGCAACCGAAAGGGCATATCACGATGAAGACACCCCCGATCGTGTCGCAGCAAGAGTGGGAGGCTGCGCGGCAGCAACTCCTGGTGAAAGAGAAAGCCTTCACCCGCTCCCGCGACGCGCTGGCCGCCGAACGGCGACGGATGCCGTGGATGGCGGTGGAGAAGAAGTACGAGTTCGAGGGTCCCAAGGGTAAGGTGAGCCTGCTCGATTTGTTCGAAGGCCGCAGTCAGTTGATTCTTTATCGTGCCTTCTTCGATCCCGGAGTGTTCGGCTGGCCCGAGCACGCCTGCCGCGGCTGCTCCCTGGGTGCCGATCAGGTCTCGCACCTGGCCCATCTGAACGCTCGCGACACTACGCTCGTCTACGCCTCGCGCGCGCCGCAGGCGGACATCGCGCGCCTGAAGGCACGGATGGAGTGGGAGATGCCCTGGTACACCATGACCGACAGCTTCGATAAAGACTTCGGCGTCGATGAATGGCACGGCCACAATGTGTTCTTCCGCGACGGCGAGCGGGTGTTCCGCACATACTTCATCAACGGCCGCGGCGACGAGGCGATGGGGAGCGTCTGGAGTTACCTCGACATCACGCCGCTCGGTCGTCAGGAGACTTGGGAGGACTCACCAGAGGGTTACCCCCAGACCGCGCCGTACAAATGGTGGAATTGGCACGACAACTACGACGCCGAAGCCTCGCCTCATCCGAAGTGGGTGGAGGTGTCCGACGCCGGAGAAGCTGCCTTCCGAAATCGCGACGAAGAGGCGAAAGCGAGCTAAGAAAAGGGCGACACTTCGTCGGCTTCGAGCAACCGGCTTTTTGCAACACCGCTGCGCGAGTGCTTTCACCGGCTGTACGTATCGGAGGTCGGGAGCCTCGTGGCAAAACAGCAGCAGGCTGTTATGTCGAAACGGAGCGCAGATTTTTTCGCAGGCGGTCCGGGTCGCCCTCGGGCAGCAGAGCCTCCACGGCAGCATGGGTGCTCCGCCAGACGGGAACGGCGCGCACCAGTAAGTTCCGCCCCTTGGCCGTCAGGGTCATGATGCGACCCCGGCGGTCTTTGGGGTCGGCCGTGACCTTCAGCAGGCCCCGGCGCTGCAACGGTTTGAGAGCGGCGGTCAGCGTGGTCCGGTTCATTCCCAGTAGCGCGGCTACCGACGCCATGCCTGGCGGTTCCGGCCGGTTCAGCGAGATCATCAGCGAGAATTGTCCATTGGTCAGTCCGATCGGACGCAGCGCATCATCGAAGCGCCGTGCCAGTGCCCTTGCCGCCCGCTGCACGTGAAGGCAAAGACAAGCATCGCGGACCTCATGCGTTGTCTCCAATGTTGGCTTCACAACCATTCCCCTACTCAGATAATATTGATATCAACCCATCTTGCCTAGAGCAGCATAGGCGCGTATGTTGATATCGATACATTTCCCGGGCCTCAAATATCAGGAGGAATCATGACTGGAAAGAAGGTCAGGACCATCGCAGTGGATATCACACTGGCCGCTATCCTGGGCACAGCGTGGCAGGCGCGGGCACAGGATGCCAAAACACCTTATCCAAACATGGCTCCGGTCGAGCAGTATCTGATGGAGGATCGCAGTTCCGAAATCGCGTTGGCACAGAGCGCGGCCCCGGAATCCATCTCGCGCGACGCTGAGGTCCTGGTCCTCGGACGTCACGGCTACGAAACTGCCATCAAAGGGAAGAACGGTTTCGTGTGCATCGTAGAACGTTCCTGGACAGCTCCTATCGATCACCCGGAGTTTTGGAATCCCAAGCTGCGTGGTCCCATCTGCTTTAATGCGGCAGCAGCACGTTCCTACCTTCCACGGACCATCAAGAAGACGGACTTGATCCTCGCTGGACGCACGAAAGCTCAGATGATTGAGACCATCACAGCGGCCATCGACAAAAAGGAACTGCCCGCGATGGAGCCCGGAGCGATGTGCTACATGCTGTCGAAGCAGGGCTACCTGAGCGATAACGGTGGACACTGGCATCCGCACCTCATGTTTTTCGTTTCCCAAGGCGACCCTGCGGCTTGGGGAGCGGATCTGGCAGGTTCTCCGATCATCTCGTTTAACGACACCTGGGAGCACCGAATTACGTTCCTGGTCCCGGTGCGAGAGTGGTCTGACGGCACCGCCGATCAATAAAAGTATGTCCGGGTGCCCAGCTTCGCGCGAGCGCTTTACGAGTTCCCCCCCCCGCCCCAGGTTGGCGACTGTTTTTTGGACGCTAACCTGGGATTCCCAAAACCTCAGTTACTTCCACCTTCGCTGTGATGGGTGAGCACCGAGTCGGACCAGATTCCGCTTACTGGAAGTTCGAGATCAGCACAACATTGCTGTTGCGATTTCCACGCGACAGCGCAAGTTGTTTGCCGTCCTGGGACCAGGCGAAATCCAGAATCAGGTTTGCTTTGAAATGGGTGATCTGGTGGGCCGGTCCGCCGTGCAGGGGTTGTTCCCACAGATTGCCGACGCCGTCCCGTGTCAGTACGTAATCGAAGCTCTTACTGTCCGGCGACCATTCCAGATAGAACATTCCCGCCGGGGCATCGAACTTATAGACGGGGTCACCTCCCTGCGCTGGTACAGCCGCCAGCACCGACGGACTGGTTGCCGTCTTGCCCCACAGGTGAACCGCGACCATTGTGCCGTCGGGCGAAATCTCGATCCGCGGCCGGTCGATATTTTCGCTCAACTTCGTCGGCGTGCCCCCATCAATCGGCACTCTCCAGGCGCTGGATCCCGTGGTTGGATTTGTCACTAGATACGCCACCCACTTGCCGTCAGGGGAGCAGGAAACCTTCGATGCCGCGCGCATCACGACCGAACCCACCTTCGTGATCTGCAGCGGATTTGAACCGTCGGCGTCGACACGCCACACATCGGAAGTGGGCCCGCTGCGAGCGACGTACACCAGATAGTGTCCGTCACCGCAAGCATTGGGCAGAACTTCCGGAGCCTCGCGCAAAGGCACATGTACCGGACTTCCCGCGTCGACCGGCACTTTCAAAACGTGGCCATCAACCCCCGTGGTCAGCACCTTGCCGTCTGTGCTCCAACCCGCCAGCGGATGCGGTTCGCCCGAACTCACCTGTCGCGCGTCATCGAGCGCCCCGCTTTGCGCGACCCACAGATCGGCGGTCAGACTGTCTTGCATCACCGCGAGCGTTTTCCCATCCTGAGTCAGACTCAGACAGCACGTCGAATAATCCGTCGGATCGTTGGTGAAGCGCCGCGCCTCTCCACTCGGATACGCGATGTACCAGATCTGGCCGCGCGCTCCGGGAGTGCCCGCGCGGATCGCCAATAGAACTCCGCTTCCATCCGGCAGCCATACCGGCGGACCGAGGGCCGATCCCGAACCCGGCGTATACAGACTTCGCGACGTGCCATCGGCCACCGAAACGATTTTCAGCGCAGGATGTTGTCCGTTGGCCACTTCCCACAACGTGAGCGCGATGTTTTTCCCGTCCGGTGACCAGGCCGGCGTCGCGATAAAACCTGCGCTCACCACTGAGCTGAAGCTCGCCAGCTTCCGCTCTCCGCTGCCATCGGAAGACGCGACGAACAGCGTCCAGACATTTTGCTGGGGGTCCCCGCGAAAGTACGCGATCTGTTTCCCATCAGGCGAGAATGTGGCGCCGGTATCGACGTCGCGCACCAGTTGGGTCGTTGCGCCGCCTAGTGAGGCCATCTTGTACAGGTAGGAGAAATTAAACGTCGCCTTGTCGGAGCGTACAAAGTAAAGATAGTTTCCGTCGGGGGAAAAACTGAGCGCGTCGAACGGCATTTCGTCCGGGGCCAGCACCTGCACGTCACTGCCGGTCGCTACCTGCCGCACCCACAAGCTCTCTTTCTCCCCGTCACGAACAATCCAGCCGACATATCTTCCATCGGGTGAGATGGTCAGGTCTTTCGCTTTTCCGTTCTCCGTCAGCGGTGCAATCTGCATCGACTGCAGATTGAAATTAGCGCCGCCCTTCTTCGGCCAGAATTTGTAGATCGCCAATCCCACACCGGCGAGCAGAACCAACGCGGCCGCGATCCACGCCGTCTTGGGAGCACCCCCAGGTTTCTGTAGCAACGATTGTGGCGGCACAACGGCGCTCGTGGAAGACGACGGCGCGTCCGCATCTGCAGCGGTTCCCGACGGGCTCGTCGCCTGCCGGACCTTGCCCGAACTGGTGTCCCGCTTCAGCCGCTTCAACTCCGCGCGCATCTCGTTCGCGCCCTGGTAGCGCAGATCGCGGTCCTTCTCCAGAGCCGTGCGGATGATTTCTCCCAGCTTCGGTGGCAATGCCGGATTGAGCGCAGCGACTGGGGGCGGCTCGTGGTTCAGAATTCCGTCGAAGATCACGGCCGTCGTATCGCCGGCAAACGGCAGCCGTCCCGTGGCCATTTCGTAGAGCACGGCGCCAAAAGAAAACAGATCGCTGCGTGCATCGAGTTCCTTGCCCTTGGCCTGTTCCGGCGACATGTAGGCCACGGTCCCTACCGCAGTGCCTGGACTGGTCAGATGCGGTTCGACGTCTCCGGTCTGCGTGGCATCGTGAGCCGCACCAAGTGCGGCACTCAGTTTGGCCAGGCCAAAGTCGAGAACTTTCGCGGTGCCTCGTTTCGTGACAAAAATGTTTGCCGGCTTGATGTCGCGGTGAATGATGCCCGCGGTGTGTGCCGCATCGAGCGCGTCGGCGATGTCGATTGCCAGCGAGAGCAAGGTCTCCAGGTCCAGCGGACGGCCGCCGATGCGGTGCTTCAGGGTCATGCCATCGAGAAACTCCATGGCGATGAACGCCTGGCCGTTTTCCTCGCCGATGTCGTAGATGGTGCAGATGTTGGGATGATTGAGCGCCGAGGTCGTCTGCGCCTCGCGCTGAAAGCGAGCCAGAGCCTGCGGATCGCGAGAGACTTCGTCGGGCAGGAATTTCAAGGCAACGAAGCGCCGCAAGCGGGTGTCCTCGGCCTTGTACACCACACCCATGCCGCCGCCGCCCAGCTTCTCGAGGATCTGGTAATGCGAGATGGTCCGGCCAATCATGCGCTGCGCCCTTGCCGAAGTTACGAAGTAGGGAATGTTAGTCGGAACCCGACACGCCGTCAAAGGCGTTGTTGATGGCCTTTCGGGAACGACACGGGCCTGGTTCAGGCTTCGCTATTGCGGGCCCGCTTGAGTCGACTTGACGATGTTGTTCCCGGACTGCGTGGTGTTCGAGAAGCGTTTGCGTGAAATGGTTTACCCTGAAGGCACTCCCGGAAACGCCTTAGGAAGCCGGCGCTCGTTCTCTCCGGGGTGAAGAATGCCACTCGATAGCAAGGCTATTCATGAAGAGAACCGATGCCTCGCGGCCGCACACAACGCTTCATTTGCCAGTGTGCGCTTCTTCTTCCTAAAATAGAGAGATACCCTGACGCTGGAATCCATCTATGATCCATTTTCCCGTTCCCGAGGCACTCACCTTCGATGACGTGTTGCTGCTGCCGAGCCGCTCCGATGTGGTTCCGGCAATGGCCAACACGCAAACTCATCTGACCCGCAATATTCAGATCAACATTCCGATCGTCAGCGCCGCCATGGACACCGTCACCGAGTCGCACATGGCGATCGGCATCGCGCAGCAGGGCGGTATCGGCATCATCCACCGCAACCTGACCATCGAGCAGCAGGCCAACGAAGTCGATAAGGTGAAGCGCTCCGAGAGCGGCATGATCGTCGACCCGGTCACCATGTCGCCCGACGCCAAGGTCTCGGATGCGCTCGAAGTGATGCGCAAGTACAAGATCTCCGGCGTCCCGATCACGCAGAAGGACGGGCGCCTGGTCGGCATCCTCACCAATCGCGACCTCCGCTTCGAAACCCGCTTCGATGTCCCAATCCGAAACGTGATGACCAAGGACCACCTCATCACGGTGCCCGTGGGCACAACGCTCGAGGAAGCCGAGAAGATCCTGCACGAGCACCGGGTTGAGAAGCTGCTCGTGGTCGACGACAAGTACAGCTTGAAGGGCCTGATCACCGTAAAAGACATTCAGAAGAAGCTGAAGTATCCCAACGCCGCCAAAGATTCCCAGGGCCGCCTGCGAGTTGGAGCCGCGCTCGGGGCAACCGGCGACTTTCTGGAACGCGCGCAGGAACTGGCGAAAGCCAAGGTCGACGTCGTCGCGATCGACAGCGCGCATGGACACTCTACCCGCGTGCTCGAAGCGATCCGCACGGTGAAGTCGAAGCTTCCTGAAATTGATCTGCTTGCCGGCAACGTCGCCACCTTCGATGGCGCCTGCGAACTCGCCAAGGCCGGCGCTGACGGCATCAAGGTCGGCATCGGGCCGGGTTCGATCTGCACCACGCGTGTCGTCACCGGCGCGGGCGTTCCGCAAATCACCGCCATTGCCGAAGCGTTCCGCGCTACGAAAGATTCCCACGTTCCAATCATCGCTGACGGCGGGATCAAGTATTCCGGTGACATCACGAAAGCGCTCGCTGCGGGCGCTGGCGCGGTCATGATCGGATCGCTTTTTGCCGGCACCGATGAGAGTCCGGGCGAACTCATCCTTTATCAAGGCCGCACCTTCAAATCGTATCGCGGTATGGGATCGTTGGGCGCCATGGCCCAGGGGTCAAGCGAGCGCTACTTTCAGAGCACCGACGAAGCCTCGAGTGCCATCCCCAGCCTCGGCGACGGCGACGGCAACCGCTTGGCCAAGCTGGTTCCGGAAGGCATCGAAGGACGCGTGCCCTACCGCGGATCGGTCGCCATGATCGTGCACCAGATGGTCGGCGGCCTGAAGTCAGGTATGGGCTACTGCGGATGCGCGACGATTCCTGAACTGCAGCAGAAAACACGTTTTGTGCGAATCAGCGGCGCGGGTCTCCGCGAGAGCCACGTGCACGACGTCATCATCACGCGCGAGGCTCCCAATTATGCGCTCGAATAACCTGGCCGCCGTAGGGGCAGGAATCGGGTTCGAGGCCCTTTGAGCGCTCCCGGAGCAACCAGACCGAGCATCTGGAAAGCATGGCTCCCCGCGGTAGTGTGGCTCGGAGTCATCGCCGTCGAGTCGACGGCCATGCTCTCTGCTCAAAATACCGGCCGATTCCTTTACCCGCTTCTTCACTTCCTGTTCGGGCTGGACCCGGTCCGCTTCCTGACATGGCATTTCTTTCTACGAAAGTCGGGCCACGTGATCGGCTACGGCCTGCTGAGCATACTTTTATTTCGCGCCTGGCGGACCACTTTACCCCGCGTCGGAAATCCTCGCTGGTCGATCACCTGGGCGCGCACAGCCTTCTTCGTGACAGCTCTAGTCGCCAGCCTCGACGAGTGGCACCAAACCTTCCTGCCTTCGCGCACCGGCACGATTCACGATGTGTTCCTCGACAGTGCCTCGGCCCTGGCTGCGCAGCTGCTCTTGTTTTTCTGGTTCCGCGGATGGAAAGAAGGCGAACCTCGCACCCCCAAAGGCAATTCGTCTCTCGCACGGACCACCGAATTGATCTCGTAGCTTCCTTCTGTCATCCTGCGCAGGCCGGAATGTGCCGCCGGAGCCTATCTCCACCTGTTGTTGGTGGAGAGGAAGGCCGAGAAAACGAAGGAATGATTTTTGGACAATTCCGCGGCGCGTTCGACTAGGCATCGAGTACATGCTCTGCTGCCGCCCGGCGAGAGCCGCCGTGGTATCCTCCCACTCCATGCAGAAAGCCCTGGCTGCTGTTCTTCTCCTGGCATCCGTTTGCTTCGCACAATCGGCTACCGATTCTCTCGACCGGCTCGCATCCGACTTCTGGACGTGGCGCGCCAAGTATCGCCCCTTCAGCACCGACGACATTCCGCGCATCGAACGTCCGGGCGGCGTTCGTGATTGGTCAGCCACGGCAATCGCAAAGCAGCGTACAGACCTCGCTGACTTTGAGCATCGCTGGAGCGCTCTGCACACTGAAGATTCGCCGATCCCGCAGAAAGTGGATTACCGCCTGATGGGTTCTGCGATTGCCCGCGTCCGCTGGGAACTCGATCTCAATCCACGCTGGCACCGTGACCCTACTTTCTACATCGAGCAGACCGTCGTCGCGCTGCAAGAGGAACTCATGCCGCCTCCGCCGCTCGACGAGGCGCGCTCGCGCGAAGTGGTCACCCGGGCAGAGAACATTCCTTCGATCCTCGAACAAGCCCGAACCAACCTGAAACCCCTGAAGCCGTTTGCACAGTTGGCGATCGCCTCTCTTTCTGACGTGGAGGCTCGTCTGGCTCGCGTTGACGCCGGCGTTTCGCCCCTGCTGAGCAACGATGAGCAGCGCGCGCGTTTTCACACGGCCATGACCAAGGCCAGTCGCGCGCTCGGCGAGTACCGGGAATGGCTCAAGCAGAATCTGCCGAACATGCCTTCGGAGTTCGCGCTTGGGGCCGAGACGTACAGATTCTTCCTTCACCACGTGGCCCTGCTCCCATACACCCCCGAGCAATTGCTGACGATGGCGCGTCAGGACTTCGAGCGCGTATTAGCGGCCCAGGCATACGAGCACCAGCACAATGTGGGCGCTCCCGAGCTGAAAATCGCTGCCACCGCGGAGGAAGAAATCGGCCGCATGGCAAAGGCTGACGCCAGCATTCGCCGTTACCTGGTCGAGCACGCGATCCTCAGCGTCCCTGCCGATCTCCCACACTGGACTCTTCGCCTGGCTCCGGACTACGTCGCTGCCCTCGACGGCCTGGGAGAGCTCGACGATTTTACCGGGCCCTCGCATCCCAACCAGGACGGTACCCGCTGGATCCAGCCGCCCACGCAGGACTTGCCTTACTTCAGCAAGGCTTATGCAAGCGACCCGCGCACCACCGGTGTCCACGAAGGCATCCCCGGGCACTTTTTTCAGCTGTCGCTCTCGCGCCGGAACCCCGACCCGATCCGCCGGCAGTACTACGATTCCAGCGCCAACGAAGGTCTCGGGTTTTACGCCGAAGAGATGATGCTGCAATGCGGCCTTTACGACGACAGCCCGCGGACCCGCGAAATTATTTACAGTTTTGCCCGTCTCCGAGCGCTGCGGGTCGAAGCCGACGTCAAGCTGGCGCTTGGACAGTTCACGATCGCGCAGGCAGCGGATTATCTGGCCCGCACCGTCCCGATGGATCGCCAAACCGCGGAAGCCGAGGCTGCAGGTTTCTCCACCGCGCCGGGCCTCGCCATCGCCTACGAAGTCGGCAAACTGCAGATCGAACGCATGCTCGCCGAGCGCCGCCTGCAGCAAGGAGATCAATTCAAGGTTCAGGAATTCGACGACTACGTCTGGAACAACGGGAACGTCCCGTTATCTCTGCAGCGCTGGGAACTGCTGGGACTCAACGACGACATCAAGAGGACAGATGAGCTGGCGAAGTAGCGCTTCGCCAGGGCTTGAGATGTCGAGGAAGATCGGGAACTGAGACTCTCTTTCTCAGTACAGAGCGTCGTACTTGGTCACATCCCACTGGCCCACTTTCTTCTCGAGAGTGACCGAGAGCAGCCCCGTGTAGGTGTTCGCGTCTCCGGGAGCGTTCAGCCGCTTGCCGCGATAGTGGAGAATTCGCAGCGGGGGCTGGTCTTCCCAGTCGACCAGTTGCCATCCGATCAGCGGGTGTTTGTCCTCAGAATCACAAATGAACGCAGCGTATTTCCGGCGGTAGTCGCGCTCCCATTCCGAGAGCTCGCTGCGGCAACGGCCGTCTTTCATGGCACGAATGAAAGCGGCTGCGGTCTTTTCCGAAGAATGATCGCGCAAAGGATTCAGGGTAATCGAGCTCGGAATCCCGGTCAGCGTGTCGCGCTCTTCCGACTTCGACAGCACCGGTCCCTGGTTATTTAACCAGAGCAGGTAGCCAAAAAAGATGAGCAGCAGCAACATCGCTGTGCCGACCGCGATGTAAATCTGCGTCTTGGTGAACCCCATGGCACGTTAGTGTAGGAGCGTGCCGTCGTCGCAACAAGGTTACCCTCGTCAGCCGCAGGAGTACATGTACCAGTGGAAAAGGTCGGCATGCCCTGAAAAGAAAAACGCACCCAAACTGCGGGTGCGTGGATCTTGCTGACTCTTCGATGCTTCCAGGCCAACGGATTCGAAGGCGAAGCGCCTATTTCTCCTTCTCTTCCGTCTTCTCCGGCTCAGCGGCAGGCTCTCCGCCGCCACCCTGGGCCTGGGCTTGTGCCTCGGCCTCTTCCATCGCCTTCTTGGCTTCGGCGACCCGCTTAGCACGGGCTTCGGCGCGCTTCTCGCGCTTTTCGTCGAGCACTTTCTCGCTGCCGAGCAACTCGACGAATGCCTTCTCCGCCCCATCGCCCTTCTGCCATGACGTGCGCACGATGCGCAGATAGCCACCGTTGCGATCGCCGAACCGCGGAGCGATCGTGTCGAACAGCTTGGTCACCGACTCGTCGGTCATCAGGTACGATGCCGCCAGCCGGCGCGCCGCCAGATCGCCGCGCTTGCCGAGAGTGATCATCTTCTCGACGTGCGGCCGCATCGCTTTCGCCTTCGGGATCGTTGTCTCGATCCGCTCTTCAACGATGAGCGATGTCACCAGGTTTCGCAGCAAGGAACGCCGGTGTGCCGTGTTCCGCCCAAGTTTCCAGCCTGCTACTTTGTGACGCATGATAAAACCTCAGGTTTCAAAGTTCCAAAGTTTCAGAGTTTCAAAGTTAAGGCTCAAAGGAGGCAGGATAAGCCAGTATCTTTTGAACCTTGAAACCTGAAACTTTGAAACTTGTGGCGCGGCAGAGCCGCGCCGCTCATTACAGTTCGTCGTCTGCGCCGTAAGCCGACGCCGGCAACACCTGGTTTGAGGTCGGTCCGGGCACGGCGTTGCCGTGCTCGTCGATCTTCATGCCCAGGCTCAGCCCCATCGAGGAGAGAATCTCCTTGATCTCGTTCAGCGACTTGCGGCCGAAATTCTTCGTCTTCAGCATCTCGGCTTCGGTCTTCTGCACGAGTTCACCGATGGTCTGGATGTTCGCGTTCTTCAGGCAGTTGTAGCTGCGCACGCTCAGTTCGAGCTCTTCCACGGACCGGTTCAGGTTTTCGTTCTTGATCTCGGGCTTACGGTCATCAGACGAGGCCGCCGTCTCGATCTCTTCCTCGAAGTTGATGAAGATGTTCATGTGATCCTTCACCAGCTTCGCCGCCAGGCCGAGAGAGTCGGCGGGAGTGATGGACCCGTTGGTCCACACTTCGAGAGTCAGCTTGTCGTAATCGGTAATCTGACCGAGACGCGCCGCTTCGACCGTGTAGTTGCACTTGCGAACCGGAGAATGCACGGAATCGATCGGAATAAACCCGATGCCCAGGTCCTCGTCGAAATTCTTGTCGGCGGCCACATAGCCGCGGCCACGCTTCAGGCGCATCTCCATGTCGAGCTTGCCGCCTTCGCTTACCGTAGCAATGTAGACATCCTTGTCGAGCACCTCGACGTCTCCGTCGGCTTCGACCATCCCCGAGGTCACCACACCTGGCTGATCGGCGCGCAGGTAAATCGCCTTGGGCGCGTCGCCCGCGAGCTTGAACGGGATTTGCTTCAGGTTCAGGATGATGTCGGTCGCGTCCTCGACCACACCCGGGATGGACTGGAACTCGTGCAGCACGCCTTCAATCTTTACCGCGGTGACGGCCGCTCCCTCGATTGAGCTCAGCAGCACGCGCCGCAAAGCATTGCCGATGGTGGTGCCGAATCCGCGCTCAAAAGGCTGCGCCCAGAACATCCCGTACTTATCGGTGAGGGAGGCGGTATCGGTGGCGAGACGTTTCGGTTTCTGAAAACCCTTCCAAAGCATTTGTTTCTCCTTCGGCCATTTAGCTCAATGTCGACATCCTCGGTTGGTCCGAAACCGAGTCAAGTGTCGGCACAGGCTGTTCTGGCACGAATCAAGGACCGTTCGATCGGGTGATCTGCAATCGGGACATCGGGTGAACCAAAACTTCACTCGATGAGCCGATGATCAGATCGCGCGATCCTACTTGCTGTATAACTCGACGATCAGCTGCTCATTGATTGGCAGCTGGATCTCTTCGCGCTTGGGCAGCGAAAGCACCTTGCCCTTGTAATTGTCGCGATCGATCTCGAGCCACGTCGGCGCCGTCTGGTGACTGGCGAAATCCTTTGCCTGCTCCAGAATGGCAAGCTTGCGGCTGCCATCGCGAATCGTGATTTCCTGCCCGGCAACGACTTCAAACGAAGGAATATTGACCTTGCGTCCGTTGACGGCAACATGGCCGTGGCGCACCAGTTGGCGTGCCTGCCGGCGCGACATCGCGAATCCAAGCCGGTAGACGACGTTGTCGAGGCGCCGCTCCAATTGCTGCAGCAGTTTCTCGCCGGTCACGCCCCGCGACCGGGCGGCCTTCTCGAAATAGTTGCGGAACTGCCCTTCCTGCGTGAAATACATGCGTTTCGCTTTCTGTTTTTCACGCAGCTGCAGACCGTAGCCAACAATTTTGGCTTTACGGTCTTTCCCGTGCTGTCCGGGAGCGAAATTTCGTTTTTCGATGGGACACTTGTCGCTGAAGCACTTGCTGCCCTTCAGGAACAGCTTGATGCCTTCGCGACGGCATAGACGACAGACTGCATCAGTGTAACGAGCCAAGTTGCTTCTCCTTTAGATGACCGGTTTACAGGTTTGGCTTCACCCTTCGTCCCGGACGGTAAATCAGTCGTCGGTCGTTGGTCGTCGGTCGTTAGCCGAATCCCTAGAACCCGACATGGTGCCTCATTGGAGGCAAGTTCAGCTAGACGCGCCTTCTCTTCGGCGGCCGGCACCCGTTGTGCGGGATAGGCGTAAAGTCCTTGATCGAGCGGACTTCGATGCCGGCAGCGGCCAGCGCACGGATCGCCGACTCGCGTCCCGACCCCGGGCCACTAACACGGACATCGACCGAACGCACACCGTGATCGCGCGCCATGTTGGCGGCGTTCATCGCGGCCTGCTGGGCGGCGAACGGCGTGCCCTTGCGCGATCCGCGGAAGCCGAGTGAGCCCGAACTCTTCCAGGAAAGCACATTGCCGGCCATGTCGGTGATGGTGACGATGGTGTTGTTGAAGGATGCCTGCACATGCACCAGCCCATGCGGGACGTGCTTGCGCTCCTTCTTCTTGAACGTCTTTTTCTTGCCTTTTTTCTCGGGAGCGGCTGCGCCGCCCGCTGCTGCTGGTTTCGCCATAAAACCTCAGGTCTCAGGTGTTAGGTCTTGGGTCTCAGGTGTTTGGTCTTGAGTTCGAAGGCCTCTAGGTTTTCCTAAGACCTGACACCTAAGACCTAACACCTGGTTCTTATGTTTTCGCCGCCGCCTTCTTCTTATTGGCGACCGTGCCCTTGCGCGGGCCCTTGCGGGTGCGCGCGTTGGTGTGGGTGCGCTGTCCGCGGACGGGCAGGTTGCGGCGGTGACGGTATCCGCGATAGGAACCGATTTCGATGAGCCGTTTGATGTTCATCGACACTTCCTTGCGCAGATCGCCTTCCACCATCCCCTCGGCCTCGATGACCTGGCGGATGCGGTTGACCTCGTCTTCGCTCAGGTCCTGGACCTTCTTGTTCGGGTCCACCTTCGCCTGCTCCAGAATCCGCGCGGCGCGCGGATTGCCGATCCCGTAGATGTAGGTCAGGGCGATATTCGTGTGCTTGTTGCGCGGAAGATCGACGCCTGCAATACGTGCCATAAATTCTCAACTCCTCTGCTTGGTAGCTACTGGCTTCTGGTTCCTAGCAGGCTTTCCTGCTATCCGCTCGGCTACCAGCCACGAGCTACGAGCCACCAGCCAGCTTTATCCTTGACGCTGCTTATGTTTCGAATTCACGCAGATCACCCGCACCACCCCGCGGCGGTGAATGATCTTGCACTTGTCACAGATTTTCTTTACCGATGCTCGTACCTTCATAAACCCAGCTTTCAGCTGTCGGCTCTCCGCCTTCAGCAAAATCCTATTTGTAGCGATACACAATCCGCCCACGATTCAGGTCGTAGGGCGAAAGCTCGACGGCAACTTTGTCGCCAGGCAGGATGCGAATAAAGTTCTTGCGCATCTTTCCCGACACATGCGCCAGCACCTGGTGCTTGTTCTCCAATTCGACCTTGAACATCGCATTCGGCAGCGGCTCGATGACCACGGCCATCACTTCAATCGCGTCTTCTTTGCTCATTGACTCCCTAATTCCCGTTGCCAGAGATCCCTCGACTGCACTCTGGATTTCGGCTGCGCGCTCCCGCTTCGCTCACGCCTGCAAGACGCCTCAACTTCAATCGCGTCTTCTTTGCTCATGCACTCTCTTTGGCTGCTGGCCGCTGGCTTCTGGCAAGCCATCTCGCGAGATAGCCAGGAGCTAGCAGCCAGAAGCTTCTACTCTGTCAAAATCACCGGACCGTCTCTCGTGACCGCCACACAGTGCTCGAAGTGCGCGCTGTAGCTGCCATCAGCCGTCACCGCGGTCCACTTGTCGCTCAACACGCGCGTTTCCGGCTTGCCGTAATTCACCATGGGCTCGATGGCGAGCACCATGCCTTCGCGTAGCCGGGGGTTCGGCCCGCCGGAACGGTAGTTAGGAATCTGCGGCTCCTCGTGCAATTTCGTGCCGATCCCGTGCCCCACGAATTCACGGACCACGCTAAAGCCCGCGGCTTCGACGTGCTCCTGCACGGCGCCGCCGATATCACTGACCGAGTTGCCGATGCGGGCTTTCTCAATCCCGCGATACAGCGATTCTTCGGTCACCTTCAGCAACTTTCGCAGTTCCGCGGAAATCTCATCCCCCACGGGCACTGTGATGGCTGCGTCGCCGTAGTATCCGTCGAGCACCACACCGCAATCGACAGAAACAATGTCCCCGGCCTGCAGCATCCGTTTGTCCGAAGGAATGCCGTGAACAATCTCTTCATTCACCGACGTGCACAGCACGCAGGGGTAATCGTAGTAGCCCTTGAAGGCGGGCTTCGCGCCCAGGTCCTTCATCTTCTGCTCGGCCGCGCGCTCCAGGTCCATCGTGGTCGCGCCCGGCACGACCAGCGGACGAAGATGCTCGAGCACCTGCCGCACGGCGTGGCCGCTCTTCCGCATCTTTTCGATCTCAGCCGGTGATTTGCAAACGATCGCCATCTACACCTGGTTGTCGATGATGCAAAAGATCTGCGCGGTCACCTGGTCCATGGGCAGATCGCCGTTCACCGTCATGAGCCGACCCTTGTCCCGGTAGTAATCCGCCACGGGACGGGTCTGGGATTCAAATTCCTGCAGACGCTCCCGAATCACGTCCTCGCGATCGTCGTCGCGCACGATCAGCTTCGTTCCATCCTTGTCACAAAGCTCATCGACCTTGGGAGGTTGCAGGTGAACGTTGTAAGTACTGCCGCAGGTGGGACAAGAACGACGCCCGGTAAGCCGACGCAACAATTCATTATAGTCCACGTCGAGCCGGATCACAATCGGCAACCTGTTGCAGCCATTCGAGTTGTCAAAGAACTCATTCTCCAGGTAGGCATCCAGCCAGCCCGCCTGCGCCGCCGTCCGCGGAAATCCGTCAAGAATGAAACCACGCTGACAATCGATCTCGCGAAGCCGGTCGGCCACCATCGGGCAAACCAGATCGTCTTCGACCAACTGTCCCCGCTCCATTACGGCCTTGGCCGCTTGCCCCAGCGGCGTGCCGGCCTTCACGTTCTGCCGCAGAATGTCTCCGGTGGAGATCTGCGGGATGCCGTAGTGTTGTTCGATCCGTTTGGCCTGCGTGCCCTTGCCGGCTCCCGGCGGGCCTAAAAGAATCACAGGTCCGATGATGCGCGAGGTATCCTGGGCCATCGAGGTGGCCACCTCCCTCGATTTCTGTTTTACCCGGACGCTTCCTCGCCCAGGCATCGTTTCACGAGCGTTCCGAGCCATCCGCCCGCAAGCGCAGCGTTTCCTACCAGCGGCGGCCCTTGAGGCGTCCGCTGCGCGGGGTGAAGCCGTCATAGTGGCGCATGATCAGTTGCGCCTCAATCTGAGTTACGGTATCCATCGCGACGCCCACCACGATCAGCAGCGAAGTTCCTCCGAAGTAGAAACTCACGCCCAGTCCGTTGGTGACCCAAGTGGGCAGCTTCTCGAAGAATGTTCCTCCCAGCCACCACGGCAGGTGGTTGAGGTGGATACCGGTGATCATCCACTCCGGAATAAACGAGATGACGATCAGGTACAGCGCGCCTACCAGCGTGATGTGCGTCAAGACTTCATTGATGTAATCGGCCGTGCGCTTGCCCGGGCGGATGCCCGGAATGAATCCGCCGTACTTCCGCATGTTGTCGGCAACCTCGCTCGGGTTGAAGACGATCGACACGTAGAAGTAGGCAAAGAAAATAATTCCCACCGCATACAGCACGGTATACAGCGGCTCGCCCCAGCCGAGTGCATGAATGAGCGGCGCAAAATAGCGGTTGTCGCGGAGGCCATAACCCACCGTTTGCGGCAGGGTCAGAATCGACGAAGCGAAGATAACCGGCATCACGCCGCCCGCGTTCACGCGCAGGGGAAGGTGCGTGGACTGTCCGCCCATCACTCTGCGTCCAATCACGCGCTTGGCATACTGCACCGGAATGCGCCGCTCGCTGCGTTCGACGTACACAATGAACGCCACCACCACGATCATCACTGCCAGCAAGAGCGCGATAGCCACCGGCGTGAATGCGCCCCAGGCGTTGGTGCGGACCTTATCGTAAAGATCGGCCACGCCGCGCGGCAGGCCGACCACGATGCCGGCGAAGATCAAAAGCGACATGCCATTGCCAACGCCGCGTTCCGTGATCTGCTCGCCCAGCCACATGATGAACGCGCTGCCCGTGGTCAGGGTCAGCATGGTCATCAGGATGAATCCCGGGCCGGGGTTCAGCACGAAATCCTGGTTGCCCTTGGTCAAGCTGAACGCAATGCCGAACGACTGCAGCGCGCTGAGGATGACGGTCAGGTATCGGGTCCACTGCGTGATCTTCTTCCGCCCCAGCTCGCCTTCTTTCTGCAGCTTGGCCAGCGGCTCATACACGACCGTCAGCAACTGGAGGATGATCGACGCGGTGATGTAGGGCATGATGCCCAGCGCGAAAATCGTCAGCCGGCGCAACTGTCCGCCCGAAAACAAATCAACGAATCCGAGGAAGGTGCCCCGGTTTTGTTCGAAGAATTGCGAAAGCTTGTCAGCGTTAATGCCCGGGGTCGGAATGTGACCGCCCAACCGGTACACCGCCAGCATGGCCAGCGTGAACAAAATGCGCTTGCGCAGATCGGGGATGCGAAAGACGTTGGCCAGTTTCTCGAACATTACTGCAAGACCTCGAACTTGCCGCCGGCCTTGGTGATCTTCTCCTGCGCCGACTTGGAGAACTTATGAGCCTGGACGGTGAGCGCCGCCTTCAACTCACCATCGCCCAGAATTTTCACCGGGTGCTTGGTCTTGATCACACCCGCCTTGCGCAGCACATCGGGATTGATGGTGGTTTCTCCCAACGCGGCCAGCGCCTCCAGATTTACGATGGAATATTCCTTGCGAAAAATGTTGGTGAACCCGCGCTTCGGCATGCGCCGGTGCAGCGGCATCTGTCCGCCTTCAAACCCGCGCATCATGCGAGAACCGCTGCGGGAACGCTGTCCCTTGTGCCCGCGCGCCGAGGTCTTGCCCATGCCCGACCCCATGCCGCGCCCTACCCGCTTTTGCTTTTCCGATGCCTTCTTCGGTGCTCGAACGTTGGATAAATTCATAAGTTCTGCTCGCTATGCTGCGCAGGTTTCAAAGTATCAGAGTTTCAAAGTTTCAAGGTTTCAAAGACAAAATCCCTTGATCCGAAGGTGATTCGCAGTTGTCTTTGACACTTTGAAACCCTGAAACCTTGAAACCTAGCCTTCCACTATCTCCACTAAATGCGGCACCTTCTTCACCATCCCGCGAATCGCGGGAGTATCCGGCCGCTCGATGACCTGGTTCAGCCGTGTGAAGCCCAGCCCCTTGACCACCAGTTTATGTTTCACCGGGGAGCAAATTGCCGACCGCACCCACTTGATGTGCAGCTTTCCCGAACTCGCTTTCGATGTCGTTTTCCCAGCCATCACATTCCTCAAAAAGCCATCAGCTCTCAGCTGTCAGCCTTCAGTTCTTTGCCTTCAGTCCGATCTCACGACTGCTCTCACTGAAAGCTGAGAGCTGATGGCTGAAAGCTTTTTCTAGAGTTCTTCCGCGTTCTTGCCTCGCAGCGCAGCCACCGCTTCTTTATTCTTCAGCTTCTTCAGCGCATCGAAGGTGGCTTTGATCACGTTATGGGGATTCGTCGTGCCAATCGATTTGGTCAGCACGTTCTGGATGCCTACCGAAGTCATGACCGCACGAACCGCGCCGCCGGCGATCACGCCCGTGCCTTCCGGAGCGGGCTTCAGCAGCACATGCCCCGAGCCGAAGCGTCCGAGCACCAGGTGCGGAATCGAGGTCTGCGTCAGGTTCACCTTCACCAGGTTCTTCTTCGCCGACTCGATGCCTTTGCGGATCGCCTGCGGGACTTCCTTGGCCTTTCCCGAGCCGTAGCCGACGACCGCCGCGCTCGGGTCGCCGACCACCACCAGCGCCGCAAACGACAGGTTCTTGCCGCCTTTCACGACCTTGGTCACACGGTTGATCGCGACGACCTGGTCTTTCAGCTGATAACTTCCTGCATCAAGCTTCTTGATAACTGTTGGCATTAAAACCTCAAATTCATTTGGTAATTGTGTAATTTGGTAATTGAGTAATTTGAAAACCTATTGGATTTTCGAAATTTCCCAATTACTAAATTTTCCAATTACTCAATCTTTTAAAACTGCAGCCCGCCTTCGCGCACCGCGTCGGCCAGAGCCTTCACGCGCCCGTGATAGATGTATCCGCCGCGATCAAACACCACTTTCGTGATGCCCTTGGCCTTGGCCCGTTCGGCGATGGCCTTGCCGACTTCTTTCGCCGCAGCCACGTTGCCGCCGGTCTTCTTGCCTTCGCCTTCGGCGCTGCTTGCCGAGACCAGCGTGGTGCCGTGCATGTCGTC
>Ga0210401_10000948_pt1 | contig 34959 bp, 31 predicted proteins | sample IncBWH32MmetaG_FD_150866 | JGI IMG/M metagenome (GOLD analysis project Ga0210401, IMG submission 150866) | Forest soil microbial communities from Barre Woods Harvard Forest LTER site, Petersham, Massachusetts, United States - Inc-BW-H-32-M | ecosystem: Environmental > Terrestrial > Soil >... | reverse complement strand
CCCACGTATGCCCGGATCTTGGCGCTGCGGTTCTCCACGATCACCAGGGCCCCGTTGTGCACGCCGATGCGGCGCATCTGCGGCCCGGCCGCGCGCAGGCAGTCCTCGGCCAGGGCCTGCAGGCTGTCGTCCAAGGTGCTGGTGCGCAGGCCCGGTTCGCGCGCCAGGTCCGGGGCCAGGTGCTGCACCCAGTGCTGGGCCAGCTGGGGGTTGGGCAGGCGCCGGCTGGGCGGCGGGCTGTCCGGCGCGGCCGGGGCGCCCAGGCGCTGCAGCACCTGGTCGCGGCCGGCCCGGGCGGCCGGCCCGGAACGGTCTGGGCGGCGCGTGCTGGGCGAGCGCGGCAGGCTCACCAGCAGGGCCGCCTCGGACTGGCTCAACTCGCCCGGCAGCTTGCCGAAATAAAGCAGGGACGCGGCGCCGACCCCTTCGATGTTGCCGCCCATGGGCACGCTGTTGAGGTAGCGTTCCAGGATCTCGCGCTTGCTGAAGCGGGCCTCCAGCTGCAGGGCCCGCAGGGCCTCCCACAGCTTGGCCCGGAAGCTCCGCGGACGGCGCTCGGCCATGCGGGCCAGCTGCATGGTGATGGTGGAGGCGCCCGACAGCACCCGCCCGTGCCGCAGGTTCAGGAACGCCGCCTTCAGCACGGCCACCGGGTTGACCCCCGGGTGCCAGTAGAACCATTTGTCCTCGTAGGCCAGGAAGCCCTGGACCACGGCCGGGGAAATCTCGGCCAGGCCCAGGCGTATCCGGTAGCGGCCGGCCTGGTTCAGCGTCAGGTGCAGCAGGCGGCCCTGGCTCGACAGCAGGGCCGAGGACCAGTCCTGGGCCTGGACCGATTCCGGCAGTGGGCTGAAGGCCAGCGCGGCCCAGAGCCCCAGGCACAGGCAAAAAGCCGCCGCCAGGCCACGGGCCCGGCGGCGGGAAAGGTTCCAACGAAGGCGGATGGGCGTCTTCAATAGCGGTTGGGCACCACGACCAGCTTGTCCTTGTAGTCGAAGCGGCCGTGGATCTCGGGGTCGTACATGGCCTCGGCCAGCAGCGCCGGCACCTGGAAGGTGCCCGGCGAGACGGCCCGCACGCTGTAGGAGAAGCTCAGGTCGTCCTGGGCGTCCTGGGTGAAGAGCAGGATGCGGTCGTCCCGGATGTCCGTGTAGGCGGCGTTGATGTGGTTGGGCGGGTCAAAGCCCAGCCGGCCCTGGCTTTGCAGGCGGGGGTTGTCCACCTCAAAGCCCGCCGGCAGCAGGTCCACCACCACCAGGTTCTCCACCGGCCGCTTGCAGGCCACCTCCACGGTCACCACCACCAGCTGGCCCTGGGTGACCGAGCCCAGGTTGATTTCCTTGCCCTGCTCGTCCCGGTAGACCCGGCGCAGGCTCATGCCCTGGGAATCCTCCTGCGTGGGCGCGGCCAGCCGCGTGCCCTCGGCCAGCAGGGTGTAGGCCAGCGGCCCGTCCCCGCGGTTGGTCACGGTCACGGTCTTGCCGAAGAGCCCTTGCTCGTCGCCCAGCAGCGTGCTCTCCGCGGCCAGGGACTGGGCCGGGCCCTGGCCCAGCCGCCAGTCGGCCCGCAGCGGGCGCTCCGCGGCGTAGCGCTTGAGGGCCTGGCTCAGCGCCAGGAAGGTCCAGGCGTCCTCCTGGGTGCTGCCGAAGTGCCCGTCCTTCATGCGCTTGCGCATCTCGTCCACGATGGGGTCCATCTCCCCGGGCCCGGCCCCGCTGCGCGCCAGGGCCAGCAGGTAGCCGGCCAGGTCGCGCTGGGACGAATTCCAGCTGCCGCCCGCCTCGCGGTAGAGCTTGGCCCCCAGCACGGCCTCCTTCTTGGGCAGGCTGCGCCGCGCCGAGTCGGCGTCGCCGGTCTCGGCGAAGGCCATGGCCAGCAGGCAGCGGTCGAACACGGCCAGGTCCCTCATGCGCGGCTGGTCCGCCAGCATGGCCCGCATGCCCTCGCGGTCCGGGTTGCCGCTGAGGGCCCGCAGATAGAAGCGGTAGGGGTCGAAGATGGGCCGCTCGGCCACGTTCTGCTGGCTGCGGTCCAGGCGCCCGGCCTGGCTGGGCACCTGGATGGCGCCGATGCGCTGGCGGATGCGGTCCAGCACCTGGTTGTCCACGTCGAAGCCGGCCCGCTTGGCCTCCAGCATGAACTGGGAGACGTAGTCGCTGAGGTAGCCGGCTTCGCCCTCCCCGCCCGGCCAAAGGCTGAAGGTGCCGTCCGGCATCTGCTGCTTGGCCAGCGCGCGGATGGCGGCCTGCACATCGGCCTCGGCCTTGGCGTCGCCGCCGCCCGAGCCGCTGGCCAGGTTGTATGCGCCGCCCAGCAGGCCGCTGCCCTTGAGGGCCAGCATGGGGAAGGCCTGCGACGTCATCTGCTCGGCGCAGCCGTAGGGGTACTGCACCAGGTAGCGCAGGGCCCCGATGAACTCGTAGAGCGGGTTGGCCGAAAGGTGGATGCGCGCCAGCCGCCCGAAGGGGATGAAGTCCCCGGGCACGGGCAGCTTCACCTCGGCCCCCGGCGCCAGCGAGCCCTGCAGCATGTCCGTGCTGAGGGGCTGGCCCGGCCGCACGGCCAGCTCGGTGCGCTTGACGTAGCTGGCCCCGTCCGCGGTCAGGGCCGTCACCTGCACCACGGCTACGCCCGCGTCACCCTTGGCCCGCAGGTCCAGGTCCACGCCCTTCTCGGCCTTGGGGTCGATGCTGAGGGGCTCCGCCGGCTTGCCCGTCGCCTCGATGGGCCCGGACAGCTGCAGCGACAGGCTGATCACGGCCTTCTTGTCGGTCTGGTTGAAGACCCGCACCGGCATGGTGAAAAGGTCCCCCGGCGCCAGGAAGCGCGGCAGGTGGGCCTCCAGCACGATGGGGTCGGCCACCTTCACGTGCCAGGCCCGCGAGCCGAACTTGCTGCCCTTCACGGCCATGGCCATCACCCGGGCCTCGCCCTGGAAGTCCTCGGTCGGGAAGGCCACGTGCACCTTGCCGGCGGCGTCGGCGGTGAGCACGCCGGAGTAGCGGGCAAAGGACTTCACCCGCTGGGCCGCCACCGGGTTGAGGTGGCGCCGCTCGAAGCCCTCATCCTCGTCGCCGCCCACGGCCTCCTTGCGCTGCAGGTCCGGCAGCACCTCGTCCCAGAACGTGCTCACCTGGGTCTCCAGCCGCCGCTTGCGGTAGAAATAGGCGAAGGGGTCCGGCGTGGCGAAGCTGATGATCTGGAGGATGCCCTCGTCCACCGCCGCCACCACCACCTTGGCGCCCGGCTCCCCGGTGCTGAGGTCCACATTCAGGCCCTGCTGCGAGGTCACGCTGGCCGGCGCGGCCCAGCCCAGGTCCACCTTCCGGTCGCGGGCGTCCATGGCCAACGGGGCCACCCCGAAGCTCACCATGGGCAGCTGGCGCAGGTTCTCGGAAGGCTTCCGCAGCAGCAGGCCCACCACGTAGGCGTTGGGGTTGAGCGCGGCGCCCACCGGCAGCGGCACCACGCTGCGGCCGGCCGGGATGAGCACGCTGCGCCGCTCGAAGACGCTGTCGCGCTCCTCGCTCAGCAGCAGGCGCCCGGCGAAGGGCGCGTTCACCTGCACCTGGGCCGTGTCGCCGCTGCGGTACTCGTTCTTGTCCAGCTTCAGCACCAGGGTGCCGGGGTCCTTCAGGTTGGCGGCGGCGACTTCGTCCTCCTCGCCGGAGGCCCGTCCCTGCACCGTCAGGTCCAGGCTGCTGCGCATGCCCGACTCATCCCCGAGCAGCACGGTGTAATCGCCTTCCTTGTCGGCCACAAAGCCGAACGATGCTTGGCCCTTGATGTCCACCCGCCGGGCGTCCACCACCTCCTCGTAGAAGCTGCTCTCGAAATCCCCGCGCCAGCCGTGCTTGCGGAACACGGAGTACCAGCGCTTGCGCGTCACCGTGATGGGCACGCCCTTCAGGTTCTGGCGCTTGCCGCCGGGGTCGATGGCCACCAGGCTCAGCTGCACCCGCGTGCCCGGCTCCACCTGGTTGCCCACCAGGGACTTCAGGCCCAGGTAGTAGGGGTAGCGGTGGATGCGGATGGTGGCGTGGGCGCCCACGGGCCGGCCGCCCTCGTCCAGCACTTCGGCGTACACGTTGCCCAGGATCATCGAGCCCGGAAGGATGGAGGTGGGGATCTCCAGGCTCACCGGGTAGGCCCCTTTGCCGTCGGTCACGCCCTTGGGCACGCGCAGGGTCTCGCTGGTGAAGTCGCGGGAACCGTCCACGAAGCGGTAGCCCGGGTAGTCCGGGTGCTCAAAGCGGCCCGGCACCAGCTCCACTTCGGTCTTCACGTTCAGGGCGGCCGCGGGGGCGCCGAAAAGGTGCAGCACCCGCACGCCGTACTCGATCTTGCCGCCGGACTGGGCCTCGCTGCGCGGCAGCTCGATGTTGGCGGTGATCTTGTTCGGGATGAACTCCTCCACCTTGAACGCCGCCTGGGTCAGCGGGTTGTCGCGGCCCTTCAGCGCCAGCACCGCCTGGTACTCCCCGGTCATGGCGTCGGCCTTCAGGGGCAGCTGCACCGTGGCCATGCCCTCGGCGTCCGGCTGCAGGTCCACCCGCAGCGACTCCTTCCCCTCGGGGTTCAGCACCTTCAGCTCCACGGGCTGGTCGGCCCGCGCCAGGTCGAAGCGCCGCAGGATGCTGGTCAGGTTCACGGCGTCGCCGGGGCGGTAGAGGCCGCGGTCGCTGCTGAGGAAGGCTTCGAAGCCCTCCTTGGACACCGGGTCCCCGCCCGTGTCGAAGCGCGACACGGACAGCGGGTTGTGGTTCAGGTGCAGGAAGCTCAGGTCCTCCCCGTCGCTGGCCACCACCAGGAAGGGCTGCATGTCGTCCACGGTGGCGTCGATGTCGGCGATGCGCAGCCGGCCCTCCAGGTCGGTGCGGCCGCTGTGCAGCACCTGGTTCTCGCGGCTGTAGACCTCCACCAGCACGTTGGGCTTGGGGGCCAGGCTGCCGATGGACAGCGCCTGCACCCACAGGTCCTTGCCCGCCCGCGTCGCCACCAGGCCGATGTCGGTGGCCAGCACCCAGGTCCGCCCGCTGGTGTCGTGCTGAGGCGAGTTGACGGTCACGTTGTAAAGGCCGTCCAGCTTGCCGCCATAGAGCCGGGCCAGGTCCACCTGGGTGGTGATCTCCTCGTTGATCTGGCCGCCCTTCACCGGCAGCTCGCGGCTGCGCAGGTCCATGCCGTAGCGCCCGTCGTCGTAGCCGTTCAGGCCGCTGTCGCGCAGGTAGTGCACCAGGTTGTTCTTGAACACCCTGAACGCCGTCACGGTGAAGCCGTCCAGGTTGGTGGTGCGCACGGCCAGCAGGCGCGAGCCGTCGCGCGGCAGGTAATGCCCGGCGTCCTGGAATTCCACCTTGGGCGGGGCGTCCTGCACCTGCACGTCCCGGCTCAGGTCCTGCCGCCGCAGCTGGCCCGAGGCGTCCTTGGCCGTGGTGGTCTCGATCAGGCGGCCGGTCTTGCAGCGCATCTGCTCGTTGACCACGATGCGGTAGGTCACGTTGGGCAAAAAGTCGGCCGAGATCACGGCGTAGGCGTACTCCGACTCCACGTCGAAGGGCACCGGCACCAGCTTGCCGCTGTCGGTCACGCGGGCCACGGAAAGGTGGCTCTTCACCTCGGCCTCGGTCACGGGCAGGCTGAACTGCACGGCCACCAGCGAGCGTCCGGGCTCGTGGTGCAGCTGCACGTCGGCCAGCTCAAAGCGCGGCAGGGCGTCCAGGCTGATGGTGGACTCGTAATCCTGGGCCAGGCCCAGGCCGCAGTTCTCGCACAGCAATCCCTTGGCCAGGGTCACCTTGAAAGTCTGGGCGGACTCCTGGCGCGTGAAGCCGGCCACCTTGAAGACGTAGCGGGTGGGCAGCAGGCCCTTTTCCACGCTCACGCCCTGGGTCTCCCCCTGGCGCGAGACCGCCAGGGCCCGGCGGAAATCGGCCTCGGACACGGGGTAGTTGAAGTCGCACTCGCCGACCAGCTCCACCTCGTTCTGGTGCAGCAGGTCCCAGTTGTAGTAGAGGCGCAGGCTCTTCACGGCGAAGGGCTCGGTGCTGAAGCTGGTGCCGGCCGAACCCTCCATGCGGAAGGCGTGGGTGTCCAGCTTGGAGCTGTCCATGCGGGCGTGGTAGTTGGTGGAGGGGGCCAGGGCCTGGGACGGCTCCAGGACCAGGGTGTGGTCGTCCAGCAGGCGGATGGCGCCCGGCAGGGGCGGGTCCACGGTGATGGCGCCGCTCAGGTCCCCGCTGCGGGCGAAGACCGGCTTGCTGAATCGGACCTGCAGCATGGTGTTGGGCGACGAGACCAGCCCGCTGGGGGTGAAGGACTCCACCACGCAGGAGCTGCCCCGCCACCACATCCAGCCGCCCCAAGCAGCAGCAGCGCCGCCGCGGCCACGCCGGCCTTGGCCAGGCCGTGGCGCTTGGCCCGGATCCAGTCCAGGCCTTCCCGCGGGTCCAGGTCCTTGAGCCCCTTCAGGCCCTTGGCCGTGCCCTTGGCGCGCTTCACCCAGGCATGGTTCTTTAACTTGCGCTTCCAGGCCTGGACCCGCTCCGAGGCCAGCCAGCCCACGTAGCGCGGGGCGGCGTAGCGCAGTCCGGCCAGCAGGGCCAGCAGCAGGACCTGGGCTCCTTCGGCCGCGCCGACCTGGCCGATGGGCGCCTGCTTGAACGCGGCCATGGGCAGCACCAGGGCCGCGGCCAGGGGCCAGAAGGTCCAAACCTTTTCGCCGATGGACTCCCACAATACATAGAAAAGGAAGGCGTCGAAAAAGGGCAGCAGGCCCAGCACGCTGGGGGCCTGGACGCGGGCCAAGATCCAGGCCCCCAGGTTGACCGTCACCAGGAAAAGGCTGATCCCAGCCAGCACGGCGGCCGGCCGCTTCAGCAGCAGGCGCAGGCCCGCCGCGGCCAGGATCAGCAGCAGGGCGGTCCTGCCCGTTTCCTGGTACCAGCCGCTATGGAAGGCCCCCAGCCAGGCGCAGAGCAGGCCGATGGCCGCGGCCCCGCCCCAGGGCGCTTCGCCCCAGCTCTTGAGCAGACCGGGCCAAGCCACGGGGTGGCTGCGGCGCCACTCCAAGAGGGCCAGGATGGCCGCGGCGGCCATCAAGTTGAAGGGGTCGGACAAACCCAGGCCGGTGGACAGGGCGCGCACCAGGAAGGCGCAGCCCAGGGCCGCGACCACGTCCAGGTCCACGGACCAGGCCAGGCCCCGCAGGGCCATGGCCGTGAGGAATAGCAGCAGCAGCAGGTGGTCCTGGGCCAGGTCCAGGACCCATCCGGCGCGCAAGGGGTCCGGGTGGACTCCGCAAAGCGAAAGCAGCCCCAGGGCCACCGCCAGGTCCACGGCCCAATCCAAGGCCGGGCCCAGGTCCCGCACCCAATCCGGCAGGCCGCCGCGTTCCTTGGGCCGGTCCAGGGCCAGGCGCAGCCGCCAGCCCCACCAGGCCGCGGCCAGGGCCAAGACCCAGGCCTCCACCCAAGCCGTGTCCTCGATGCCCAGCATCAAGGGCAGCAGGGCGGCCACGGCCAGCAGCGTGGTCCAGGTCCGCGGCCACTGGGCCAGCCTTTCCCACGATGCCGCCAGGATCAGGGCGCCCAGGGGCGCCAGGAACACCGCCCCGGTCTGCAGGGCCTGGTTGCCGTCGCCGGTGTTCAGGTCCTGGGCGCTGAAGAAGGCCGCGAAAGCCAGGGCGGCCATGTCCATGAAACGGGCTGGGGCCTTGAAGACCAGCGAGCGCCACAGGGCCGCGGCCAGGGCCAGGCCCAGCACCTCGCTGTAGGGCACCGCCAGGTCCGCCCGGCACAGGAAGAACAGCGCCGCCAGCAGCGCGCCGGCCAGGATCAAACGCAGGAAGGGACGCAGGCGCTGCAGAGCCGCGTCCAGGAACGGCGCCCAACGCTCGACGCTGAGGTAGCCCGCCAGGCTGAGGAAGGCGCCCAGGCAGGCGGCCAGCGCCAGCCGGGCCACGTTCGTGTCATTGGGTTCGGTGGGAAGGATGGGTTGGACCAGCTGCCAGGCCACCCAGGCGCTGAAGAAGCCGGTGCCGAGCTCGGCGGGAAGCCGCAGCCAGGCCTTGCGCAGCAGCCAGCCCAGGAGCACCAGGGCGCCGATCGCGGGCACCGGAGCGCTGGTCCACTGGCTGAGGCCCGCGAAATGGATGTGCCAATTGACAAGCATGCCCAGCACGGCCAAACTTCCGCCGATGCCCACCAATGTCTTGGCCAAACGGTTCATGATCGCTCCCCCTCAGTCCCGCGCAACGCGGGCGCTTCCCCTGTGGCTGTTCTTTTCGATGGCTTTGCTGGCTGCTCCGCTGCGGGCGTCCCCATCCCAGGGGGCCGACAACGGTCTGTTCCTTACCTTAAGGGTGCTGGGCCGGCTCCATCCGCAGGAAGTGGCGCTGCGGAAAGCCGGTGAAATGTCTTGGCGCCGGGCCAGCCTGGACCAAGGGGTCCTGCGGATGGACCGGCAGCCCACCCGGCATTGGGACGGCGGAAACGGCCCGTGGCAGGTCCGCGTCGGATCCTCCTACCGCCTCTACCCCGGCGACCTGTCCGTCGGCCCGGCCCCGGACGGCCCGGAATTGGAGCTGCTGCTGCGCATCAGCCTGGAGGACTACGTGGCCGGCGCCGCGGCCTCGGAAGGCGGCGTCCATCCGCGCCCGGCCTTTGCCCTGGCCCTGGCCTGCGTGGTGCGCCAATACGCCCTGCAGCACCGCGGCCGGCACGGCCACTACGACCTCTGCGACCTGACCCATTGCCAGCTCTTCAGCGGCCTTCCCCACATCGAAGCCGCCTGGACCGAGGCGGCCCGCCAAAGCCAGGCCCGCCCGCTCAAGGCCGGCGACTCCTCCGAGGTGCTGTTCCATGGGGCCTGCGGCGGGCGCCTGGAAAGCGCCCGCGGCGCCTGGGGCGACGGCCTGGGCCCGCCTCCAGCGCCCGCCCTGGACGTGCTGGACGGGCGGGTGCTTTGTCGGCAGGCGCACTTTTTCCGCTGGCAGCGGCGGATCCCCCGCGGCTGGCTGGCCGTGGCCGGCGCGGCCGCCCTGGGCCTGGATCCGCGCGGGCTGAGCTTAGCCGACGCTGAAATCTGCGCCCGCAGCGCGGGTGGCCGGGCCCACCTGGTCCGCCTGACCTTCACCAACGCGGCCGGCATCCGCCAGTCCCATCAGGTGGGCCAGGCCGAGCTGCAGTCGCAGTACGGCCGGCGCTACGGCTGGGACAGCTTCCTGAGCGCGGATTTCGACGCGCGCTGGCAGGGCGACGAGTGGGTGCTGGACGGCCGGGGCGTGGGCCACGGCGTGGGATTGTGCATGGAGGGGGCGCGCGAAATGGCTGAATTGGGCTACAACGGGGACGAAATACTGGAGCATTATTTCCCGGGTCGCTTCACCCATCCGCATTGATGGCCCCCCACCCCTAAGCACCGGAACCTGAACATTGTAGCCGGGCCGGGCCAGGGGTGGGTAGGTTTTTACGTTGGAATGACGGGCTGACCAAATTTGTTACTTGAACCGCTTTGCCATCAAGCCCAAGAAATAGCCCCAGCCCTCTTCATGCGACCGGCCGAACGCGTCGTTGGGCAGGCCGCTGTGGCGCAGGGTCATCAGGGTGGCGTCGCCCTTTTTCTTGAAAGTCACCGCCACTTCAGATTCCAAGCCGCGGGTGTAGGGCGACATCCACGTGTGCCGGACCCTGCGGCCGCGTTCCAGCGTCAGGATGCGGCCGAAGTGGGGGACCTTGTTGTCGTCGCCCATCCGCACATAGAAGAGGCCGCCCACCTTGGCCTGCAGCACCGAAGGCTTGCCCTCGTGCCAGGGGTTGCAGGCCTGCCTGGGGTCCATCCAGGCCGTGTAGGCCTTGGCCGGGGGGGCCGGGATCACGCGCTTGAGGTTCAGGGTCATGGTCTTGGCTTTGCTCATGGCTTGCTCCTTTTTTTGGCCTGGAAGAGGTCTTCCAGGCGGTCCAATTGGCGGCTCCAGTGGGCCTCGTAGCCGTGGACCCAGTCCGCCACAAAGCGCAGGGCCTCCGGCTGCAGGTGGATCAGGTGTTCGCGCCCCTGCTGCTCCCTGCGGATCAACCCCGCCGCCTCCAGCATCTTCAGGTGCTTGGACACGGCGTTCAGCGACAGGTTGAACGGGGCGGCGATCTCGGTGACCCGCTGCGGCCCCCGCTTCAGCCGCGCCAGGATGGAGCGGCGGGCGTGGTGGGAGATGGCGACGAGCAGCTGGTCCAGGTCAGGCATGGATTCATTCAACCAAAAGGTTGAATATTTGGCAAGTAAAATTTCGCCCTCCCCCGCCCGGCCCGCCGGGCAGGCCTTGCGGGGCGCCCGGCTCCGGGGACATAATCCTTGCAGCGAAGGCCCAACCCCGACCCGCCGGAGACCACCCATGGCCAACCAGGAAAAGGACAGCCTGCTCATCATCGCGGACATCAGCGGCTACACCCGCTTCATGATGAAGAACGCGGAGGCCCTGGGCCACGCCCAGGCCGTGATCACCGACCTCATGAACGCGGTGCTGAAGGAGGCCCGGCTGCCGCTGAAGGTGGCCAAGCTGGAAGGGGACGCCGTGTTCCTTTTCGCGGCCGACCGCGGCAAAGGCAGCTGGCCCAAGGACCTGGCCATCATCCGTGAGCGCCTGCCGCGGCTCTACACCGCGTTCCAGCGCAAGACCGCCGAGCTGATGCTCACCAACGAATGCGACTGCGGGGTCTGCGACCATGTGGACTACCTGAAATTGAAGTTCGTGGTCCACGCCGGCAAGGTGCTCTTCCACAAGGTGGGCAATTTCGACGAGCTGGCGGGCGTGGAGGTCATCGTGCTGCACCGCCTGTTGAAGAACAGCGTGGACGCCAAGGAGTACTTCCTGCTGACCGAAGCCGCCTGCCAGGCCCTGGGCATGGACGCCGGCGACCCGCTCTACCGGCCCCAGGAAGAGGCCTACGAGGATGTGGGCCGCATTCCGGTGCGCGTGCGCACGGACCTGGACGCGCTCAAGTTCCATGCGGACGCCCAGTTCAAGGCCGTTTACAGCGGCCGCTGGGCAAAATTAGCCAGCCTGATCCCCAAGACCTGGATCCTGATGGTGACCTCCCGCCGCCGGAAATACTCGCATTTGAACGAATAGCGGTCGGAGGCCGGGGCCCCGCGTGGGTTAAAACGGCTTTGAAAGAAGCTCGATCAGGGCCTGGGCCACCGCCGCGACCGACTCCACGTCGATCCTGTCCGAGGTGTCCTGGGGGCTGTGCATCACCGGGGTGCAGCCTTCTTCGGTCAGTTCAATGGCGGGATAACCTTGGGCCCAAAAGCTCGCGTGGTCGTCCTCCCAAGGCGTGGCCGCCGGCTTCAGGGGGAGTTTCAACCCTGTTTCTACACGCGCCAAAAACGGCCGGGACAAATCGTTCGTCACATAATTGACCTTGCCCCCCTGGCTCAACGCCACAGGCCAGGTGCCGATGGTGTCGATGTTGATGACCCCATCCAGGCGCCCGCCTTTTTCCTTCCATGTTTTGGCGAAATGCTTGCTGCCCTGCTGGCCGGTTTCCTCAACATTGAAAAACACGAATCCGACGCTTTGTTCCAATTCCAGGGGCGCCAAGGCCCGGGCCATCTCCAGAAGCACGGCCACCCCGGAGGCGTTGTCGTCCGCGCCGGGCGCCTGTTCCAGGATGCCCCCGTCCTTGTCCTGGCTGATCGAGTCGAAATGGGCGGCCAGGAGATAGAACTTTCCTTCCGCCCCAGCCTTGCCGGCCTTGACCACCCAGGGGCTTTCGAACCAGCCCTCCTGGAACGAGGCCCGGGACTTTTCAACCCGGTAACCCTGCTCCCGCAAGCGGGCCTCGATGTAGGCCTGGGCGGCAGCATTGCCCTCGCGCGCGTAGTACCGAGAACCCAAGGCTTCCAAGGCCTTGATGTGCCCTAGGATGTTTTCTTCCAGGCCCGCCACCGGGCTAGAGCCCGCCGTAAAACCGTCCAAAAGCCTGCGACAGCATGCACGCCATCAGCAGCGCCCCGGCGCCCGCCGCGGCCGCGTGGGAGGTCTTGCGGAGCTCAAAGCGGCCCACGCGGCAGACCAGCACGTACCCAAGCACCAGGTTGGCAAAACCCCACAGCACGTTGACCAGGGCCGGGGACAGGCCCTGGCCCGGGGGGCTGGCAAAGGGGCTTTGGAAGGGGTGGCCCGTCACCCCGCTCACGCAATGGGGCACGGCGTTGGCCAGGAAGGCTCCGCCGAAGAAATAGGAAATGCCGTGGTTCCAGCGCATCGGTCCCTCGAGTGTTGGAGCGTTCAAGCCCGCTTCCAGGCCTGCCTGCCGTAGCCCACGAACGCCGCCAGTCCGGCCAGGCCCAGGGACCAGAGGGCCGGATTTTCAGGCGTCATTTGCAGGCCGAAATACCAGAAGTGCAGCCCGGTCACGAAGGTCATCTCCACCGCCAGCGCCCAGGCCGCAATGGGGGTCCAGGCCCGCTTCATCTTGAACAGGCCCGGAAGGATCAGGCCCATCGCGCAGACGATCTCAAAGGCGCCCAGCGCGACCCAGGCCGCGTAGGGCAGCGCGCCCACCGAGGCGACCTGCGCCGCCGCCATCTTGTAGTTGGTGATCCGCCAGGCCGAGCCCGCCAAGCAGAACAGGGCGACCACGACTTGCAGGGCCCATAAGAGCAGGTTCATTGCGCGCCTCCTTTGGTTAGGTCCGTCTTCATCTTCTGCACCAGGGCCAGCGACTTCAGCACATGCTGGTCCGGGGTCAGCCCGTCGTCCTTGGACGACAAGACCGCCGCGATCTTGCCGTCCCGGCCGATGACGAAGGTGGTGCGCGGGATGAACCCGTGCCCGATCGCCACGCCCCGCACGTCGGCCGCGCCCGCCTTGGGCGGCGCCATCACCAGGCCGTACGACGCGGCGATCTTCCCGCCCGCGTCCGTGGCCACGGGGAACTGGCCGGCGCAGTAGTTGGGGTCCGCGGAAAACGCGTTCAGCCGGTCGATGTCGTCCGCCGAGACGCCGAGGATGGCGGCGCCCGCGGCGTCGAACTGGGCCTTGCCGGCGGCGAAGGTGTGGGCCTCCAGGTCGCAGCCCCCGGTGTAGGCCGAGGGGTAGAAATAGAGCACCACCGGCCCCTTCTTGAGCGCTGCCGCCAGCGAGAACTTAATGTCCTTGCCGGCCAGGCTGGCCTTGGCCGAAAAATCAGGCGCCTGAGCCCCGGCCTTGAGCGCGGCCAAGCAAGGGGCGGCCAGGCCCAGCGCCGCCAGCGCGGCCAACGCAATGGGTCCTGTCAGATGTCGTCTCATGGCACGCTCCTCAGGGTGGACAAATCATTTTAGCGCGGATCCATCCTGCCCGGCTAGGCCGCCTGGGTGGTGTGAACATTCCGTGACATTGTGGCACGCCTCTTGGTCCAAAGCGGTTTTTTGGCTATAAAGGTCCAAGTTCCGTGCATCCCCCCTGCCCGGCCCCCGCCTTAGCCCCGCCAGCCGCCCGCCCTGGAGTGCCCCATGCCCAAGCGATCCGGCCTGTCTTACGCCCTGGCTTCCCTGGCCTTGCTGTGGAGTTGCGGCTGCGGCCGGCCGTCCGGCGGCATCAATCCGGACCCCGCTGAACTGGACTTTGGCCAGGTTTGGGTGGGCTCGCGCAGCCTGGACCAGATCGCCCGCTGGACCAACGACGGCGGCCCCACCCTTTCCATTTTCCTGGCCCCCGGCCAGGTGCCGCCGCCGTTCAAGAACGGCTTCGGCGGGCCTTCCATGGCCTCCTTCGCGGACCAGCCGGTCAGCCCCGGCGCGTCCACGCCCTACGTCTCCCTCTGTTTCATCCCGACCCAGGCCGGCCCCGCGGACGCCGGCCTGGCCCCCAGTTCGCTGGGCGGCCAAAGCGCCGCCCCTCTCAAGCTGCATGGGGAAGGCATCACCCGCCTGGAGCGCGGCTCCATCCACTTCCGCGGCGGCTACATCGCGGCCCTGGCCCAGGGCCCATCCGGCCAGGTGGTCTCATCCTTTGGCCAGCCCAACGACGGGCCCCTGGATTTCGGCGACATCGTGGTGGGCGGCCGCTCCTCCAAGACCATCGAAATCAACAACAGCGGCAGCAGCGACCTGGGCATGACCGTGCTCTGGCCGGGATGGATGGCCGGCCTGTTCAAATACTCCGGCAACTATTTCTCAGCCGAGGAATCCACGGGCAACGCGGGCCTGAGCGGCTTCACCGTGCCCGCCGGCGGATCGGTGACGGTGGTGATCACCTACAAGCCCCAGGAGGTGGGGGTCCACACGGCCATCTTTGAAGTGACCGACGGCACCGTCACCTGGAACGGCCCGCCCAACCGCCCGGCGGCCGCGAACGTGGCCAACGCGTCCAACAGCGCTGAAATTTCAGTGATTGGCCGGGCGCACGCGCTCAACCAAGGGGCGGGCGGGGCCACGGCCGTAAAGACGGTCGGGGTGGAGTAACGAACGATCCATCAAATCTCGGCTGCCACTATTGCACCGGTCATAGTGCCTATGTCATACTCCCGGTCCCGGGGCCCATGGCCCCACCATCTTAAGGAGGAACTGCATGCGCAAGACCTTATTGGCGGCCGCTCTGGGCTTGGCCCTGGGCAGCCCGCTTTCCGCCCTGTCCCTGGACGCCAGCGTCCACGGAGGCTTCACCACCTTCAACATGGGCGACCTGAACCGGTCGAACGCCACGTTGATGGGCTGGGACCTTGCCCCTTACAGCCAAGACATCAGCTCCGGCTACGTTGTTGGCATGGATTGGGTCACGCGCGCCTGGTCGCCCCTGGCCGGCATGACCTGGGGCCTGCGGACCGAGTACCTGCAGTCCAACCTGGCTGAAATGAAGAACTACCCCAACGATGTCACGCTGGTGATGACGGACCAAGCCAGCCTGACTGACGCGCTGGTGGGCGCAAACTTGGCCGTTCCGGCCGGAACCTCGGGCTTGACCGTGGGTGTCGGCGCCTGGCTGGGCTACGGCCTGGGCGTGATGAACCAGCACAAGACCTATGATGGCGGCTCCAGCAGGAGCATACGGATCCAAAGCGGCGCGTTTTCGGACACCATCCTGGTGGGTGAGCTCGAAACCAGCCTGGGCTACGACCTGACCCCGCATTGGGGCGTCAGCTTCACCGGCGGCTGGCGCTGGGCCGACGCGCCCGAGGTCAAGAGCGGCAGCGAAGCCCTCGACGACGGCAGCACCCTTTGGGAGTTCGGCCGCAAGACCCCTGTGAACGTGGACTTCGGCGGCGCCACCGCCCAGGGATCCGTCCACTACCGCTTTTAATCCAGAGCCTTGGGGCCACGGCCCCCTACTAGGAGATGACGCATGCGCAAGACCCTCTTGGCCGCCGCTTTAGGCCTCGCCATGACCAGCGCCCTGCCGGCGCTGGATCTGGCCGTCCACAGCGGCTACACCAGTTTCAGCCTTTCTGAATTGAACCGTTCCAACGCCTGGCTGGTCGGTTACGAAGCCAATCCTTACGCCGGGGCCGTCAAGTCGGGCGTGGTCGTCGGCGCCGACCTCACAGTTCCGTTCAACGCTTGGCTGAAGGCCGGCCTGCGCACCGAAATGATGCAGAGCAACCGGGCCGAGACCAAGTCCAACGTGCATGGGACCGCGGGCGTCCAATCGCCGCCGGACACCTGCTTCACCGACCAGGCCGGACTCAGCACCCTCTTGGTCGGCGGCTCCTCGGATTTTCCCACCGACATCAAGGGCCTGGACCTCGGCTTGGGCGCCTGGGTGGGCGTGGGCTACGCCACCCTGCAGCAGCACGTCACCCTCAACACCTCGAGCCGGCCCTATGAGGACGGTCTTTACATGGGCAGCCTGCCCGTGGCCGAAGTGGAGAGCAGCGTGTCCTATGGCCTGGGGCAGCACATCCGCCTCAACTTCACCGGCGGCTGGCGCTGGGCCGACGCCCCGGCGCTGTATGACGACACCCACCAGCCGTTTTACGGCAACGGCGCCTACTGGATCAACAACGGCAGCAGCGGCCTGGGAGCGGCGAACCTGGACTACGGCGGCGTGACCGCCCAGGGCTCGGTCAGCTACGGCTTCTAAGATTCGACAACATCCAAAAGAGAAGGGCGGCCCGCTTGGGCCGCCCTTCTCTTTTGCCCGGCGTTCCTGGCCAGGGTTCAAGGCCGCTGCAGCAGCCAAACTTCTTCCCGGGCCGGCGTCTTCCCACGCATGCCGCCTTCCACGGCCACGCTGGCGAGCTGGGTGATGCGGTGGCGGCTTTGGTAGTGCCCGACCACTTCTTCGGCGCTCACACTGAAGGGCGGGCCCTCGGCCTGGTTCTGGTCGTAGACATAGGTCGCCAGCAGTTGCGGCGCACCTCCGCCGAGCTTCAACAATTGGGCGGTGTAACGCTGGCGCAGCTCCAAGGGCAGCGCCACCAGGGCGGCCCGGTCGTAGACGGCGTCCACGGGGCCGAGGATCTCCGGCGTCAGGTCGAAAAGATCCCCGGTGTAGAGGTCGATGGACGGCGCCTGGTAGTGCCGCAGGGCGCCCTGGACCGAAACCACCGGCGTCACCTCCTGCTCAAAAAAGAACTGCTCCACGGCCAGCGGGCTCAGTTCCACCCCGGCCACCCGGCAGCCCTGCGAGACCAGCCACGGCAGGTCCAGGGACTTCCCGCAGAGCGGCACAAAAACCCGGGCCCCGGCCGGAAGCGCCAGGGCTGGAAAGTGCCGGACCAGGAGCGGATTCACCTCGGGCTGGTGGAAAGCGATGTTGTTGGTCTGCCAGCGCGAATGCCAGAACGAGGGTTCCATGGGGGAGCCCCTATTTAGCGATGGTGAAACGCGGCGGCCCGGGTTTGGCCGCGGGCCCGGGCTCCTCCGGCTTGTCCACGCCCATGAGGGCCTCCAGGTCCAGCACGGTCCGGCAAAGGTCCTGGTAGACCTCCTTGCCCACCTTGGCCTCCAAGCCGGGGAACATCACCAGGCTCTTGGCGCTGGCATGCCAGGCGTAAAGGCGGTCCTTTTGGACTGAAACACTGTCCTTGCTCAAGTGGATCCTCCCAACCAACGAAGCCCTGCGGGCGTCAAACGGCCCGCTATTTCTGTTTCTTGACCAGGCGCAAGTGCGTCACGGACTTGGACGGGGTGCTTTCCACGCATTCATACTGGCTCTCCCAGCCCCCCAGGCCCTCGAAGATGCGCTCTCCGTGGCCCAGCAATACGGGCGACTGCACCAGGTGCAGCTCGTCCACCAAGCCCGCCTTGAGGTACTGGCGGATGGTCTCGGCCCCGCCGTTCAGGCGCACGTCCTTGCCCTTGGCCGCGGCAAAGGCCTGTTTCAGGGCCGACTCGATGCCGTCGTTCACGAAATGGAAGGTGGTGCCCCCCTCCATCTCCAGCGGCGCCTTTTTCTCGTGGGTCAGCACAAACACGGGGTAGTGGTAGGGCGGGTTGGGGCCCCACCAGCCTTTCCAGACGGCCTTGTCCTCCACGTCCACGGGCGGGCCGAACATGTGCCGGCCCATGATGCCCGCGCCGATGTTCTGGTCGGAATTCACCATGTAATCGTTGTCCAGGCCCTCAGCCCCGCCCGGCTTGCCGACCATGTTGCTGAAGTACTTGGTCGCAAAGACCCACTGCATGATCCTCAGGCCATCCTTGCCAAAGGGCTCCTTGGAGCTCTGCCCCGGCGCGGCGCTGAAGCCGTCCAGGGACATGGTGAAGCATCGTGCGACTAGTTTTGGCATGTTCAGCTCCTGGCCGCGCGGCGGCGTTCTTCGCTGGCCTTGATCATGGGGGTCATGTCCGCGATGGGCCTTATCTCCCAGGGACCCATCTTCATTCCCGGGTGGTTGGAGATGAGCCGGATGGCCTCGTTCAGGTCCTTGGCCTCCAGGATCATCAGGCCGCCCACCTGTTCCTTGGTCTCGGTGAAGGGGCCGTCGGTCACGGTCACCTTGCCGTTCTGGTAGCGGAGGGTCGTGGAGTTCTTGGGGCTGTCCAAGCCTTCCCCGCCCAGGTAGTGCCCGCCCTTGCGGAGCACGTCGTCGTCATAGGCCCAGCAGTCGTCCATCATGGCCAGGGCCTTGTCCTGCGGCACCTTGGCGAACTGCTCCTCGTCGAAATAGCCGAAACAGGCGTATTTCATGGTCTTTTCTCCCTGCTGAGGTTTGTCTTCACCCCTTAGTCGTTTGCGCGGGGCAAAAATCGACAGGGTTGAAAAAATTATTTGGGGGCCCATTGGGCCAGGCGTTGCCGTAAAAAGCGTTGTTCCGGCTCGCTGCCGGCCAGGTCCAGGGCCCGCTGGTAGGACGCCCGGGCCTCTTCCGCTTTCCCCAGCCTCCGGCAAAGATCCGCCTTGGCGGCATGGGCCCAATGGTATTCGGCCAGGCCCCCCTGGGCAAGGAGCCCGTCGACCAGGGCCAGCCCCGCGGCCGGGCCTTCGGCCATGGCCACGGCCACCGCGCGGTTCAGCGCGACCACGGGCGTTGGCACCAGCGAGGCCAGTTGGTCATAGAGCCCCACGATCCGCTTCCAATCCGTGTCCTGGGCCCGGAGCGCCCGGGCGTGCACGGCCGCGATCTCCGCCTGGAGGGCATAGGGGCCAAGCTGGGAGGAGGCCATGGCCCGTCCGGCCAAAGCCATGCCTTCTGCGATGAGTCCTTGGTCCCACAACGAGCGGTCCTGGTCCTCCAAAAGGACCACATCCCCCTCCGGCGTGGCCCGCGCCGCCCGGCGCGACTCCTGGATAAGCATCAGGGCCAAGAGGCCCAGCGCCTCCTGCTCAGGCATCAATTCCACCAGCAGACGCCCCAGGCGGATGGCCTCGCCGGACAAGTCGGCCCGGGTCAACGAGACCCCGGACGAAGCCGCATAGCCCTCATTGAAAATCAGGTAGACCACCTGCAGTACCGTTTCCGTCCGCTCCGGCAGCTCGGAACGCGACGGCACCTCGTAGGGGATCCCCGCCTCCTTGATCTTAGCCTTGGCGCGCACAATGCGTTGGGCCAGGGTGGAGGGCCCCACCAGGAAGGCCCGGGCGATCTCTTCCGTGGTCAGCCCGCAGACCTCGCGCAAGGTCAGCGCGGAGCGGGCCTCGGGCGCCAGGGCGGGATGGCAGCAGGTGAAGATGAGCCGCAGCCGGTCGTCCTCCAGCTCTGGCTGTTCCGCTCCGGGATCCGCGCCAGGATCGGCCGGCTCGGCATGGCCCTCCAAAGGGCTGAAGCGGGCCCTCCTGCGGATGGCGTCCACGGCCTTGAAGCGGCCCGTGGATACGAGCCAGGCGCGGGGGTTACCGGGCACCCCCTGCGTGGGCCACTGCTCCAAGGCCGCGGCAAAGGCGTCGTGCAGGGCCTCCTCGGCCAGGTCAAAGTCGCCCAGCAGCCGGATGAGGGTGGCCAGCACGCGGCGGGATTCGGATTGGTAGAGGGCTTCGAAGTCGATGGGCATGGGGGATCTTAACTGGTTCGAGTCCAACGGTCAAAAATCGAAGCACCCCCCGATTAAGAGGGCGGACCTTCGATGTCACAAGGCCGAATCGGAATCTTAAATTTTTGGGAGGTTCCAGCCCGTTGCTAGTTGGACGTCCACCTTACATTGCACAGCGTGAACACCGGCCCGCTGATGTTGTCCTGGTAATAGTACACTTCCAACCCGTTGACCGCCCCGAGAAGGTTGGAGGAGTAAGGGGTGAAATCTGCGACAGGGATCGAGACATGGGTGAAGTTCGAAGTGCTGAGGTTGGTCGGGCTGATGGCATAGGTGGCGGAGGAGTACACGGCGCTGGAGATGGCCACATAGATGGTCACGGTGGTGGCGTACTGCATCTCCATGTCGAATTCCACATGGCCGGACGCATACCCGCTGGCGCTCTGGTCGGCGATGCAGCTGAACTTGACCCCCGGCTCCAGTTCGCCTCCAGTGCCGGAAACCTGCACCCCTTGGGTGTCCCCGTTGACGTTGTCAACGCAGGCCACGGTGGACACGGTGCACCCCGAGCCAGGGGAGTCGGAACAGGCCACGGTCAGGGCCTGTCCCCTCCAAGTGCCGACGGTCCCATTGCGCCAAAATGTCTGGGTGGGGGCGCCCGAACTTGAGCTCGGGCCCAAGCCCCCCGAACTTCCGCAACCCGGGCCCAAAAGAACGCAGGTGAGGGCCGCGACGGCCCACTGGAATGACAAGCTTGCCTTCATGATTGCCGCCGACACATTAGCAGGCCCCGCCGAACCATCGCGCCCGCTCCAAACCCTCACTCCCGTCAAACGGCGGGCTCAAAGCCCGCCGACCAGGGGCGCCACTACTTCTCTTGAAAGTGCGGGAACGGGCTCCCGCCACTGACCTGCGCCCGGCTCATTTGCTAAGCTTCCATCACCCACCCACTTTCCGAACTCCCGATTTGAAAATCTTAGCTCCAATACCAATATCCAACCACCGCCAAGTCTGCTGATCCCGTTCCATCGTTGCTGCCGCCAATTGGGGGCTAGGTCGTGAAACTGGGTGCCGCCACAGGGCGACCTTCCCCTGCGCCCTACTTGGCGATGGTGAAGCGAGGCGGCGCGGGCTTGGCGGCGCGCGGGGTTTCTCCCACCTTGTCCACGCCCATCCTAGCCTCCAAATCCAAGACCGTATTGCAAAGGTCCTGGTAGATTTCCTTGCCTAACTTCGCCTCTATCCCGGGGAACATCACCAAACTCTTGGTGCTGGCATGCCAGGCGTAAAGGCGGTCCTTCGGTACGGAAACGTTGTCTTTGCCCAAGGGCGGATCCTCCGAAACGGTTGTCTTCGTGGTTAGAAGCCCTGCGAGGAATAGCTTCACATGGCCGAAGATAAATCGAAATGACGCGTCCGTCCTTAGCTTTTGTCGCGGTGTCATGCAAGCTAATTTCCCAAACGGCCGCCCAAATCAAAATGTCTTAAAAAGGCCCTTTTGATGGTTTGGGAACTCGATCTGGTGGATGGCCTTTTGCTTCCTGTCGTAGGCGAGGTGCAGTTCCTGACCTTTGGCATCTCGCAGGCCCACCACATGCCCATCTTTGTCGTAAGAGAATCCGATCACTGTCCTATTGGTGTCGTCCATGATGCGCGCCAGCCTGCCGGACTGCAGTTTGCGGTGCCCCTTGCCGCCCAAGCCGTCCTGGACCGACAAGATGTCGCCGCCCCGTCCCAGGTCCACACTGGCCCCGCCGGCGAAGCTGAAATGGAAACTGCCGTCGGCCTGGTGCGAAACGGTCCCGTTGAAGCCGGTCGTGGCCGGGACGATGTCGCGTTCCGGCCCCCGGTTTTCGGCAGCCAAGGGCCCGCTGAACGCCAGCAGCGCGGCCAGCACCGTCAAAATGGAATCGCGTCGTACGCGGGAGGATTTCATGGGTTCGACTCCAGGGTGGTATATTTCAGGGGTACAGGGCCCAGTACAGCTGCGAGTTGCCGTTCACGGCGGAGAGGCAGTAGACGATGCCGCCGCCTGCGGAGAATTTGACGCTCCGGCCCGTTCCAACGGCCGGCAAAAGGTAGGACTGCAGTACCCCGTGGGTCGCGGCGCTGTAGACCTTCAATGTGGTGTTGTCCGTGGCTCCAAAGAGCCCTCCCACCGGGCTGAATGCGGCCGCCCGCGGGAAGGTGGCGGTGCTCCAGAGGCCGTAGGAGACACTGAAATCATCGGCGTCGTAATCAGTGACACCGCTGCTGCAATCGTCCATGGCTATGTGGGCGCCATCCGGGGACAAAGCCGGCGCTTCCGTGTTGCAAGTGCTGAAACTGGAAGATTGCGCCAGGGTGATCGTGAGCGCCACGGGATCAAAGCTGTCCCGCTCCAGGCCGGAGACATCCCCGCCGCCGTCGAAAAGGAAGTTCCGGGCCGGATCAAAGCTGAGGATGCCCGGCCCGTAGGCGTCCGTGGTCCGTGTCAGCGCCTGGTAGCCCACCGACCGGTCCACCACCGCGTCCTGGCTCGGCCAGTTGAGTACATTCAGATTCGCGATGACGTCCCCGTTGCCCGCCACCACCACGGAATACGGCGCAGCGGACAGCGCCACGGTGTTGAGCGTCCCGGCCGGCAGGTTGATCTGCACCAGGTTGCTGTCCGAGTCGCAGGCCACGTAAAGGTAGCCGTTCGCCGCGTCCAGGGCCATGTGCACCGGCATCGCCGGCAGGGCGTAGGTGCTCAGCACCGCCCCCGTGGCCACGTTCTGCAGCGTCACCGTGTTCAGGCTTTGGTCCTCGGTGAAGACCAACCCGCTGCACAACGGCAGCAGGTCCGCGCTCGGCCCGTAGTTCAGCGTGCCGCTCACCGGCATCCCGCTGGTGCTGTCCGCGCCGCAGCTCAGCAGCCCGGCGCTCACCGGGCTCGGCTGCGGCGTCGGCGACGGGCTGGGATGCCACTGGGCCCAGAAAATGCGCCCCGCCGTGGGGTTGTAGGTGGCGTTCTGCAGCAGCCCGTAGACCAGCCCGCCGCCCCTTGAAAAAGCCAGCTGCGCCAGGGTCTCAGCACCCACGGCCACCGACCATTGCGCCTGCTTCAGGTGCCGGTCCACGCTGTAGACGTCCAACTGGGTCCGGTCCGTGCTGGCCAGGTAAGCGCTGTCCGGGCTGAAGGCGCTGGTGAAGTTGTTGTCCCACTTCCCGTTCACGCTCCCGAAGGCGGTGCTGGTCCCCATGTCCGTCAGGCCGCTGTAGACCAGGCCGGTGGTCCACTCCACGTTCACCGCGATGTGCTGCCCGTCCGGCGACACCGCCACCTGGTACCCGGACTGGAAATGGCCCACCGTGGCCAGGGTGCTCAGGCTGTTGCCGGCGGGGTTGAAGGCCATCTGCACCAGGTCCCCGGGCGCCGAATCAATGTCCTGCACGAAAAGCTGGTCATGGGCCTGGTCGTAGGCGATGCCCGTCTCGTAGTAGTTGGGTGCGGGCACCGTGTTCACCACGCTGCCCGCCACGCCGTCGATCACCTGGATCGACGTCACGAAGCTGCTGTTGTTGGTCACATTCGCGAAAACCATGCCGCTGTTGCCCATGGCCAGGCTGTTCACCGGGCCGGCCAGGCCGACGCTGCTTTGGGCGCCGTTGTTCAGGTTGACCTTCGCCAGGCTGTTGCTGCCCGCCAAGCCCACGTACAGCAGCCCGTTGGCGGCGTCGTAGGCCATGGCCCCGGGCGTGGACGGCAGCGCATAGGTCCCGGCCACGCTGCCCTGCAGCACGTTCAGCACCTTCACCTGGTGAAGGCTGGTGTCGCTCACTACCACCCAGCCGTCGCACAGCGGCACCAGCGCCGAGCTCGGCCCAATGGCCAGGCTGCCCTGGCTGGGCCAGCTGCCAATGCTGTCCGAGGCGCAGTTGATCAGCGCCAGCGGCAGCATGGTGGGGCTCGCCGTCGCCGTCGGGGTCGCCGTGACACTTGGAGTCGCGGTCCGCGTCACCGTGGGCGTCTGCGTGTTGCTGGGGCTCACCGAAAACGTCACAGAAACGGTGTACGTCGGTGAAACCGTATAGCTCGGGGTGTTGGATGGGCTTACCGAAGACGTCAGCGACACCGTGTCGCTCGGCGACACGGTCCACGTAGGCGTCACCGTGAATGTGGCCGTGGGCAAGGTTGGCGTCGTCAAAGCTGACGGGCTGTGGACCGGCGTTAACGGGCGGTAGACGGGATTGCGTGGATCGTGCGGATTTCCCCGCCGAGGCGGGTCCAACCAAAGGAAAAAACCAGCGTAAAGTCCGGTGGAAAGAAGGCAAAGCCAGGCCGCCAAAACGAATTGGCCTGCGTGCATTCCGAATGGAAACCTAAGCTTGAACATACCCACCGCCCCCCGCGGCATCCTTGCTTAAACTGTGCTTGTTGCTGATCCAAAGAACGAAAGGCCGAGAAGATTATAGACCGATGCCGCAGCCGCGGCAAGGCGCGCGTGTTTCCGGGCCCAAACCTTCGCGTTGGGAATGAAGAAAGATGGCCACTTTGAACATGCAACCCTCCGATCAACAGGTCAACAGGGCCGCCCTTCGATGTCACAGGACCGAAGATGAATCGAAATAAGTAGTCTCTACTTAGCTTTTGGGGTTCGCTTAGACCCGCGCTTTTTTGCGGGGTATGACCGTGACACACTAGTGCGTGAGGGCACCTTTTTGGGCGCTTCAGCGTCGATCTTTGCCGCTGCCTTTTTTAACCGTATCGCGGCATAGATCAACAAACAGATGGGGACACCCAAAATTAGTACAGTGGCCAGAAAGCTGAGGGTGTAAAGCGTCCCTCGCCCAGAGAAGTCCAAGGCACTTGGGTCCAATATGAATGAAACTAGGATCCCCAACCCCGCATATAGAAAGAGGTTGGCCTTTGAGCTTCTTGAAGGCTTTTCTGACACTGGCTCCCCCTACCCCGCCGCCAAGTACTGCTGATACCGTTCCATCTCCGCCGCCCGATGATTGGGGGCCAGATGGGCGACTATCCTCGTGGTTTTGACGTTGGCGTGCCCTAGTAACTTGCTTACCGTGAAGATGTCCATTGTCCCAAAGCTTGAACTCAAAAAGCTACCCAACTGGATTCGGGCCATGCCTAGCTCGGCCGGCCTTGGGGTGGCCGGCCAGGCATGACCCGGCCCGGTCGTGTGGGCGGCGACCGGGCCTGAACCAGCAACCCTCCGCTCTCCCATTGGGCCCCACACCCTCGGTGTTGCCCGGCTACGGCCGGGCGGGAGCCAATAAAAGAAGGGGTCCAGCCATAGGCTGGACCCCTTCTTTTATTGGCTCCCCGGGCTGGATTCGAACCAGCAACCCTCCGATTAACAGTCGGATGCTCCACCATTGAGCTACCGAGGACCGCCCGTCGAGGTTCCCCAAGACGTTATGTTGTCTGCCCGTACACACTAAATTGTACGTCCCCCAAGCACTTTTCGGTACCTTGGGGACAAACTTTATAGCCATTTCCGGGGCTCCGGTCAAGGCGGCTGTCGGGGGGCCGGAAGGCTGAAACGCCTTGCAAGGCCCGGCTTTTTTGACACAATGCTGCCCATGAACTTGCGCCGGAAGATCTTGTCGTTGCTCGTGGCCATGGCCTGCCTGGTGACCGGCGGGACCGTGGGCTTCCACCTGCTGGAGGGCTGGGACTGGCTGGATTCGGCCTATGCTACGGTCATCACCCTCAGCACCGTGGGCTACGGGGACCTGGTGCCCGCCAAGCCCGAGGGCAAGCTCTTCACCATGGGGCTCATCCTCGTCGGCTTGGGCCTGATCTCGTACACCTTGGTGGAACTGACCGCTTTTGTGGTGGAAGGGCACCTGAACCGCATGCTGCGCCAACGAAGGGTGGATACCATGATCAAGAAAGTGAGCGGGCACTACATCGTGTGCGGCGCGGGCAAGACCGGGCAGCACATCGTCAGCGAGCTGGTGAAGAACAGGGTGCCCTTTGTGGTCATCGACCGCGACGCGGCCCGGCTGGAGGCCAAGGACATCGTGCACCACCCGCACCTCTGCGGGGACGCCAGCGACGACGCCATCCTGGAACGGGCCGGCATACGCAAGGCCAAGGCCCTGGCGGCCACGCTGGAGACGGACGAGGCCAACCTGTTCCTGATCCTGACGGCCAAGAACCTGAACCCCAAGATCCGGGTGGCCACCAAGGTGGTCAACGACGGGGCCCGGGTGAAGCTGCAGCGGGCCGGCGCGGACGCGGTGGTGGCGCCCAACGCCATTGGTGGGCTGCGCCTGGCTTCGGAGATGCTGCGGCCCAACGTGGTGTCCTTCCTGGACGTAATGCTGCGCCACAGCGGCGGCTACCGTTTCGAGGAGGCCACGGTGAAGGAAGGCAGCCCGGCCGCGGGCAAAAGCCTGCAGCACCTGGACCTGTTCACGCGCTTCGGCATCCAGCCGGTGGCCATCCGCGACCACGGCAAGGAGGCCTTCCACTACAACCCGGCGCCGGGGCACAAGCTGAAGGTCGGAGACACCCTGGTGGTGATCGCGGAGCCGGACAAACTGGCCAAGCTGAGGAAGTACATCGCGGCGTAGTACGGCCACTTCTCACCCCCCCTCCGCCGCCTGACGGCGGCACCTCCCCCCGGTGGGGGGAGGGCTAAACGTAGGGGCATGAAAAAGGCCCGCCCCGACTGGGACGGGCCTTTTCATTTTAGCGGCTGCGCCGCTGTTCCTACCGGGCGGGTACTGCGTGCCGCCTCTCAACCGGCTGCGTGGCGGTTGGCTTCGCGCCGCCTCTCCGCTTACTTCCCTGCCAGCGCGTCCATCACGATGCCGGGGGTGATCAGTTCGGGCAGCACGTGAGCTTCGCCGTGGGCCGGGTAAAACACGTACATGGGCACGCCGCTGCGGCCCTGGGCGCGCAGCGCCGCAGTGATGGTGGGGTCGCTGTGGGTCCAGTCGGCCTTCAGCTTGGCCACGCCCAGGTCGTTGAAGGCCTTCAGCACCGTGCCGTTGGCCAGGGTGCCGCGTTCGTTCACCTTGCAGGTCCAGCACCAGTCCGCGCCGAAGTCCACGAAGACCGGGGTGCCGGCCGCGCGCAGCTCGGCCACGCGGGCTTCGCTCCAGGGTTCCCAGCCGGCCGCGTCGGCGCGGACCACGGCGCCGTCGGGGGCTTGGCCGCTCAGGGCCTGGGGCCACATCCAGACCCCGCCGGCGAAGAGCACGGCAAAGAGGAGGGTGGCCAGGGCGCTGCGGGCGGCGAAGACGCGTTCGGGCCCGCCGAAGCGGCCCCAGACCCAGCAGGCCAGGGCCAGCAGCAGCAACCAGGCCAGGGCCCAGGCCTGGCCGTCCACGCCCACCTGCTTGCCCAGCAGCCAGAGCAGCCAGACCAGGGTGGCCATCAGCAGGAAGCCCATGGCCTCCTTGAAGCGCAGCATCCAGTTGCCGGGCTTGGGCAGCCAGGATTTGGCGCCGGGGATGGCGGCCAGCAGCACGTAGGGGAAGGCCAGCCCGACGGCCACGGCCGTGAAGACCAGCACCAGCTGCAAGGGCCCCGAGGCGAAGGCAAAGCCCAGGGCGGGCCCCAGGAAGGGCGCGGTGCAGGGCGTGGCCAGCAGGGTCATCACCAGGCCCTGGCCCACGGCGCCGGGCAGGCCTGGCGCCCTGCCGACCTGGCTGAGCGTGTTGGTGGCCCCGCCGGGCAGCCAGACCTCAAAGACGCCGAAGAGGTTGAGGCTGAAGGCCAGCATCAGGCCGGCCATGCCCAGCACAAAGGCCGGCTGCTGGAATTGGAAGCCCCAGCCCACGGCCGCCCCGCCCTGCTTGAGGGCCAGCACCAGCACGGCCAGGGTCCAGAAGCTGAGCAGCACGCCCGCGGCGTAGGCCCCGGCCAGGGCCAGGGCGCGGCCCCGGCTCTGCTGGGACGAGGCCACCAGGCTGAGGGCCTTCAAGCTGAGCACGGGCAACACGCAGGGCATCAGGTTCAACAGCAGGCCGCCGGCGAAGGCCAGCAGCAGCATCCACGCCAGCCCGGACTCGGTGGCCGCGGTGGCCGCCGGTGGGGCGGGCGTGTCCGGCCGCTGGATGGGGGCCTGCTCAAAGTTGTCCAGCTGGCTGTCGGAGACCCTCAAGCCATGGTGCAGGGGCTTGCCCGGCTTCACCGAACCTTTGTAGCCGTCCGGAATCTGGCCCAGGCTCGGCCAGATGGCCGCGAAACGCGGCGCCGAGGCCGAAGGCGGGTTGGGGTCCAGGCGGGCCAGCACCAGGCTCACGCCCGCGTTGCCCGGGATGCAGACGTCCTTGCAGGCCAGCCAGTTGGCCTGGGCCTTGATGCTGAGCTCGTCCCCGCGGTAGTTGTCCGGCACGTGGATCACCGCCACGACCATGGAGTGGCCCTCGTAACCGTAGCCCACCAGGCCGCCGGGATCCTTGAAAACCTGGGGCTTGGGCCAGAGCAGGGGCCCGACCTTGACGCCCTTGGGCAGGGTCCAGGCCACATCCGTGGCCAGGCCCGCGTCGCCCGGGTCCTGCCAGTAGGTGTGCCAGCCCGCGTCCTGCTCGAGGCGCAGGGCCACCACCAGGTCCTTGCCCGGCTGGAAGCCGTGGGTTTCGGCCACAAGGCTGGCCTTCACATTGGGGTCGCCCGCGGCGCTGAGGGCCCCGGCCAGGGTGGCAAAGGCCGCGGCCAGCAGGGCCAGGGCAGGGCTGCGATGACGCATGGTGCCTCCGCTCACTTCAGGAAGGGGGCCAGGTCCGATTCAAAACCGGCCAAGCTGTGCTTGCCCACCAGGGTCGCCAGGATCTTGCCGTCCTTCAGCACGTAGGCCGTGGGGATGCCGGAGACGCCGAACAGCTTGGGCAGCTTGTCGTCCCCGGGCGCCACGGCGTAGGCGATCTTGTACTTGGCCGCGGCGGCCTTAGCCAAGTCGACGGTGCCCTTGTCGATGCACACGCCCAGCACGGCCATCTTTTGGCTGGGGCCGTACTTGGCCTGCAGGGCGTTCAGACTGGGGATCTCGGCCAGGCAGGGCGGGCACCAGGTGGCCCAAAGGTCCAGCAGCAGCACGCCCTTGGCCGGGCCGGCCTGGGTCCAGGCCGTGCCGCTGAGGTCCTTCACGCTGAAGACAGGGGCGGCCTTGGGCGCGTCAGCCGCGCTGAGGGGGAGTCCAAGGCAGGACAGCAGCATCAATAGGCCGAAGCGCTTCATTGCGGGTCCTAGGAAAAGGGGTTGGAAACGCAGACTGATGGTAACGCGTAAGGCCCCCGCCTCTCAAGCGCGGGGCCTTGGGAAGGACGGATCGAACCGGGATTTAGTGCCATCCTATTGATCTACGTCACAAAATATTGCTTGGACTGCGTCCGGTGAACGGCCTCAGCCCTTGGGCGCCTTGTTTGTGTCCGGGTCGTCAAAACGGGACATGTAGCGCTTGAGCTCGTCGCTGAAGGCCTGCACGTCCTTGAACTGCCGGTACACGCTGGCGAAGCGCACGTAGGCCACTTCGTCCAGGATGTAGAGCTTCTTCATCACCAGCTCGCCGATGGCGGTGCTGGGGAATTCCTTGTCAAAGCCCAGCTCCAGCTCTCGGTGCAGGTCGTCCACCAGGCCGTCCAGGGTCTCCTGGCTGATGGGCCGCTTTTCGCAGGCCTTGCGCAGGCCGCTGAGCAGCTTCAGGCGGTCGAAGGCCTGGCGCCGGCCGTCCTTCTTGACCACCATGGGCTGGATGTCCTCCAGCTGCTCGTAGGTGGTGTAGCGCTTGGCGCAGCGCAGGCATTCGCGGCGGCGCCGGATGGCGTCCCCATTCTTGCTGCTGCGGGAGTCCACCACCTTGTCTTCCAGGCTGGAGCAGAACGGGCACCTCATGGGGCGACTCCCAGCTTTTGAAGGGCGGCTTCGGCCTGGGCCTGCTTGGGCGAGGCCTTCAGCAGGTTCCGCAGCACGGCCACGGCGTCGGTCTTGTCCTTGGCCCGCGTCAGCAGGTCGGCCAGGCGCAAGGCGGCGTCCGGCAGGCCGGGGTTGGCGTCCGCGGCCGCGCGGTAGGCGGCCAGCGCCTCGGCCGCCTTGCGCTGGTTCTCCATCAGCATGCCAAGGTTGGTGGCGGCCAGGGCCTTGGAGGCGTTGTCGCCCTTCCAGTCCTTCTGCACGGCCAGCCCGAAGTACTTGGCCGCGTCATCCACCTGCTTGGAGCGCATCTTGATGAAGCCCACGTAGCTGTAGGGCAGGGCAAAGTCCGGGAATTTTTGGGTCAGCTTCAGGCACAGGTCCAGCGCGTCGGCGTTGCGCCCCAGGTCCAGCAGCGTGGCCGTCTTGTCCAGGTTGAAGTAGACGTTGTTCTGGTCCAGGGCGATGGCCTTGTCGTAGTGCTGCAGGGCCAGCTCCAGGTAGCGGGTGTCCCCGAAGACCTCGCCCATGGCCTTGAGCACCCGGCCCTTGTTGTTGAAGTTGTAGCCGTTGATGGGGTTCATCTCCAGCGTGTAGTGGTGGATGGCCAGGGCCGTGCGGTAGTACAGCAGCTTGTCGTCCTGCTTGGGGGCCTGGGCCGCCGCGGTCTCGAAGGCGATGCCCATCTTCACCCAGTAGAGCTCCTGGTCCGGGTTCAGGCCCGGGACCACGGTCAGCTGCTTGTCGGCCGGCTCCACCACCGGCAGGTGGATGTTGTTGAGCTGGTCCGCGTCCACCGCGCCCAGCTTGCCCGCCGCCACCTGGTACATGGCCTCGGCGTAGGCCGGCTGGCCGATGTTCATGCCCACCTGGCCCTGCTTGTAGAAGCTGTCGCCCACCCAGGTGCGCACCGAGTAGAAGCTGAAGAAGCAGGCGCCCAGGGCGCAGGCGCCCAGCAGCACCCATTCCGCGGGCCCGGGCGCGCTGCGCTCGCGGCGGCTGACCAGCCAGGCCAGGGCCAGCGCCGCGCAGGCGGCCAGGATGGCCCGGGGCATCCATCCTTCCGAACCAAAGGTCAGGGTGGGGCCGGCCAGCAGGCAGGCCAGCAGGGCCAGCGAGAACACCGCCAGGCCCACGGACCAAGCCGGGACCGGGCTGGTCCAGCTCCAAAACGCGGCCTTGGCGGACGAGGGCGCAGGGGCGGGGGCCGGCCCGTCCGCGGCGGCCGCGGCCACGGCATCAGGTCCCGCCGGCGCCGTGGAATCGCCCCAGGTGCGCTGCATGGCCGGCACAAAGCCCCACAGCACCCACCACAGGCTGCCGTAGCCCACCACGGTGAAGCTGAAGAGGTTCTGCACAAAGAAGCCCAGCCAGGCGCCGAAGCCGGCCAGCAGCAGCCAGCGCCGCTGGTCGTCCAGCTGCCTGCGCCAGTCGCGGAAGCTGCTGTAGATCCAGGCCGCGTGCATCCAGGCGAAGCAGAGCAGGCCCATGAAGCCCATGGTGGCCGCGGTCTGCATGATGAAATTGTGGGCCTTCTCCGGCGTGCCGTTCCACTCCAGGATCCAGTAGAGGGCCTCGCGGTAGGGCGGGAAGGAGATCTGGAAGGTGTCCAGGCCCTTTCCGAACCAGGGGTTGTCCTTGAGCATGGCCAGGGCTGAATGCCAGATGAAGAGGCGCGGCGTGACCCGCACCTCGGCCGGATGGAAGAGCTTGGAGGTGCGCTCCAGCATCTCAAAGGTGGTGTTGCGGATGGCCGGCACGAAGTGGGCCACCCAGATGATGAGCAGCAGCGAGGCCACGTACTCGATGTTGTTGTTGCGCAGCAGCACCCCCCGGCGCTGGCTCCGGCGGCCCAGCTGGCGCAGGCCCGCGATGGCGGCGGCGAAGATCACGAAAAAGACCAGGCGCTGGTCCGAAAAGAAGAGCAGGTAGAGCTTGTCCCAGAAGCTGCTGGCCAGCACCGCCGCCGCCGCGGTCACCAGGCCCAGCAGCGCCAGCACGCCCCGCCAGCGGTAGAGCTCCCACATCATGGCCCCGCCAAAGACCAGGGAGAGGGCCGCCATGCTGAAGACCCCGCCGCGGGACTTGGTGTACAAGGTGGAGATGACCTGGCCCAGCAGGCTGAGCAGCAGGATCCAGCGCAGGCGGCCCCAGGTGAGCATCAGCGCGCAGATGAGCGGGAAGGCCAGCAGCACCTTGGTGGTGATGAACTTTTGGCTGGCCAGCATGCCGAAGAAGCCGTCGGCGTTGAAATGGGCCGGGTCCATGTCGAAGTAGTTGGTGTTGAAGAGCGCGCAGAGCCCCACCGTGCCGATCAGGCCCAGGAAGAGCATCACTGGCACCAGGCGCCGGTCCGTGCGGATGCGCTCGGGCAGGTCCAGGAAGATGACGAAGGTGATGGGCATGCTCATGACCGTGTAGGCGGCCAAGAAATTGGGGTTGCCCATGGTCGAGAACATGCGGTCCGGGTTGTAGGTGTCCGGGTTCCAGGGGACGAAGTCGATGCCAAAGTTCTGCAGCAGGCCGTAGAAGCCGGCCACGGTTCCCGCCAGCACCACGGTGCCCAGCACCAGGCGTATCTGGCGCTCGCTGCGGACGTGCTGCAGGGGCCACCAGAACAGGAACACGTACATGACCCAGGTGGTGATGCCCTCAAAATCCTCGTACACGCCGTGCACCGACAGGCGCCAGCTCACGGTCTTGAATGTGGCGATGACGCAGACCCCCAGCCAGGCCAGCACGGGCAGGTCCAGGGCGCTGCGGGTGATGGGCAGGGGCCGGATGAACAATAGCTTGAACAGGAGGGACACGGCGGCCAGGCTGCAGAGCACCCGCAGGACCGTGATCTTGTTGAACTCGAAAACGTCGTAGCCCTTGGTGTAGAACACCAGCGGGGCGGCCAGGAGGGTGGCGAGCAGCAGCAGGTCCAGCAGCTGGTCCACCGTGCGCGCGGCGCGGCCGTCGGGGGCAAAATAGGTCAAGGCAACTCCAGCAAGGTTCGTCTTCGGGCCGGTGGGGCTAGGCGTAGACCGGGAAGCGGCGGCAGAGCTTGGCCACGTCCTTCTTCACCGCGGCCTTCACTTTGGCGTTGTTCAGGTTCGACAGCACCGTGTCCATCCACGCGGCGATCTGGCGCACCTGCTTTTCCTTGAGGCCGCGGGTGGTGACGCCGGCGGTGCCCAGGCGGATGCCGCTGGTGACGGCGGGCGGGGCGTCGTCGAAGGGCACGCCGTTCTTGTTGAGGATCATGCCGGCCTCTTCCAGGGCCTGGCCCGCGTCCTTGCCCGTGATCTGTTTGTTGCGCAGGTCCACCAGCATCAGGTGGTTGTCGGTGCCGCCGGTGGTGATGGCGTAGCCGCGCTTCATCAGCTCGTCGGCCAGGGCCTGGGAGTTCTTCACCACCTGCTTGGCGTACTTGGCGAAGCTGGGCTTGAGGGCCTCGCCGAAGGCCACGGCCTTGGCCGCCACCACGTGCATGAGCGGCCCGCCCTGGATGCCCGGGAAGACCCGGCTGTCGACCTTCTTGGCGAAGGCCTCCTTGCACAGGATCAGGCCGCCGCGGGGGCCGCGCAGGGTCTTGTGGGTGGTGGTGGTGACGATGTCGGCGTAGGGGAACGGCGAGGGGTGCACGCCGCCCGCCACCAGCCCGGCGATGTGGGCGATGTCGGCCATCAGCACGGCGCCGACCTCGTCGGCGATGGAGCGGAAGGCCTTGAAGTCGATGGTGCGCGGGTAGGCGCTGGCCCCGCAGATCAGCAGCTTGGGCTTCGCCTCCTTGGCCAGGGCGCGGATCTGGTCGTAGTCCAGGCGGAAGTCCTCCTTGCGCACCGGATAGCTGGACACCTTGAAGTACATGCCGCTGTAGTTGAGGCGCATGCCGTGGGTGAGGTGGCCGCCGCAGGCCAGGTCCATGCCCATGAGGGTGTCGCCCGGCTCCAGCACGGCCAGGGTGGCGGCCATGTTGGCCTGCGAGCCGCTGCTGGGCTGCACGTTGGCGTGCTCGGCGTGGAAGATCTTCTTGGCCCGCTCGATGGCCAGGGTCTCCACCTCGTCGTAGTGCTTGATGCCCTGGTAGTAGCGCCGCCCCGGGTAGCCTTCGGCGTACTTGTTGGTCATGACCGAGCCCTGGGCCTCCATGACCGCCTTGCTGGCGTAGTTTTCCGACGCGATGAGCTGCAGCTCCAGCTCCTGGCGCTGGTCCTCGTTCTTGAGGATCTTGTACACGCTCTTGTCGGTCTTCTTGATGGCCTTGTAGTCCATGTTTTCCCCTTAGACGGTTAGCATTCCAACTTCATCATCTTGTCCACCCGCGCCGCGTGGCGGCCGCCCTCGAAGGGCGTCTTGAGGAAGAGCAGGGTCATCTCCTCGGCGATGGTCAGCGCGATCATGCGGCTGGGCAGCACGATCACGTTGGCGTCGTTGTGGCTGCGGCCCATGCGGGCCGTGTACAGGTCGTGGCAGAGGGCCGCGCGGATGCCGTGAATCTTGTTGGCCGCGATGCTCATGCCGATGCCGGAGCCGCAGACCAGGATGCCGAAGGTGGCCTCGCCCTGGTTGACCGCGGCGCAGACCTTGGCGGCGTAGTCGGGGTAGTCCACGCTCTGCAGGTCGAAGGTGCCCTTGTCCATCACGTCGTAGCCCTGCTGGCGGAGGTAGTCCGCCAGGCCCTGCTTGAACTCGAAACCCGCGTGATCCGTGCCGATGGCCAGTTTCATGGAAGCCTCAGAACTGGACGCTGAGCGCCGCGCCGTTGGGGATGGGGACCAGCCCCACCTGGGCCGCGCCGGACGGGTGGCCGGCGGCGAGCGGCGCGCCCACCATGTCCCAGATCCAGCCCGTGAGGAAGAGCGCGCCGCCGGCCCAGGTCAGGGCCGTGGCCGTGTCCTTGTTCTCGCCGGTGGCCCCGTGGACAAAGGCCCACTCGTAGCCGGCAAAGCCGGTGACGAAGACGCTGAAGCCTTCCATGCCCGTCAGCCCCAGGGCCACGTCCTGGTTCCCGGCGTAGGAATAGCCCGCCCCGTGCCACAGGATGCCCGGCCAGACCGCGGCCTTGTAGAGGGCCCCCCGGGGGGTGGCCGGCACGCTGGGCACGGCCTTGGCCAGGGCCGCGGCCGCGTCCACATGCTTGGGCGGGCCCACCGGATCCTGGATGGGATGGACCTGGGGCGCGTCCGGCTTCAGGGCGTCCGCGGCGTTCACGTGCTGCACCGCGTCCGAGCCTGCGCTGGGCCCCGTCGAAGCACTGGGGCTGGCCGCCGCGGGCGCGTCGTCGGCCCGCAAGCCCGGGGCCAGGCCCAGGGCCAGCAAGGCGGCGAAGCAGAGGGTTTGACGCATGGTGCCTCCTACTTGGGGTCAGCCCCGGGCCAGCGCCCGGTGCCCAATGTCACGGCGGAACTGCATGCCGTCGAAGCGGATCAGGGAGCCGGCGGCGTAGGCCGCCTTCAGGGCCGCGGAAAGGTCCGGGCCCAGGCCGCTCACGGCCAGGACCCGGCCGCCCTGGGTGAGCCAGGCCCCGTCCTTGCGGCCGGTGCCGGCGTGGAAGACCAGCGCCTGGGGCGAAGCCGCGGCCTCATCCAGCCCGCTGATCACCCTGCCCCTGTCCGCGGACGCCGGGTATCCGGCCGAGGCCCACACCACGGTGGCGCAGGCCCCCGCGCCCCACTTCAACGGCGGAAGCTGGTCCAGGCGGCCCTCGGCGCAGGCCCACAGGGTCTCCA
>Ga0210401_10000947_pt1 | contig 34967 bp, 31 predicted proteins | sample IncBWH32MmetaG_FD_150866 | JGI IMG/M metagenome (GOLD analysis project Ga0210401, IMG submission 150866) | Forest soil microbial communities from Barre Woods Harvard Forest LTER site, Petersham, Massachusetts, United States - Inc-BW-H-32-M | ecosystem: Environmental > Terrestrial > Soil >... | reverse complement strand
TACGTTGGCGCCGTCGACGATCGAAAGGATTGGTTCAAATAAAATTAGCCAGTCCGAAGTAGATTGGGTGATCAGCCAGGCCGGGTAACCGGCAGAGCAACCAGACCTGAAAAAACTGACTGGTCTGCGAGGAACAGTTGGGGTTTGGGACTGCGAAAGCAGTGATCGCATCAGGGGCTGTGACGGTACGTGCCTCCACGCAGCTGACTCCCTCGCAGGAGTCGGCGGCTAGAGCATAACCAATGTCACGGCCCTTTCAATTTTCCTTGCTCGCGTACAGACGCCTCGTCCCTCTTCTGATTACAGGGATAGCTATAGAGGGCGGGAAAATCCGGCCACCCTTGGGCGGGCGGAGCGCGGGGCGAGCTTCGTGTCTCAGTCCAAGGGTGCACTCCAAAAAGCCCCCTTCCCCTGCACTCCATCCCCAAAACCAACAACCACAGCAAAAACCAAGAGCAACAACAAAACCAAAACCTAGAACAAAATCAAGGTCGTTTACAAAGAAGACTTGACACACCCTAATAACGTCATCTACCCTCAACCCTTCGCGGGAAATAACGCAATCCACCCAATCACATATCCATGCTGGCACCGCTAGTGCTAGTCCAACGTGGCGACAAGCTGCTCGCACAGCAACAATGCGTCTAGCTAGGAGTGTGTCCGAGAATTCAGCTCGCGCCTAATTTGTGTCTAGCACTCTAAAACAAATTGGGCTAATAATGTTTTATGGCAAAAAGTTACCGTCCTTATTACCCGGATGAAGAGTTGCTGTTGCCACCGAGTATGCGCGGCTGGCTGCCGGAGAAGCATCTGGCGTACTTTGTCCGCGATGGGGTGGATAGCGGTCGCACAAACTCGCTTCCCCACTTCTCGCAAAGGATGCGAGAAATGCGGCACCCGGCATTCAAGATTACGCTTGGTACCGTTTTTGGGATTGCTGGCGATCCCCATCGTCACGACCATCATCGCAGCCATGAAGCTACGTAGACCACAATGAGGAAGCTCGCAATCGCGCTGTTACTCTCAGTCTTGCTATGCGGATGCAATGCAGCCAAGCAAGTGGCAGACCAGCCCGCGCCAGACCCGTCTGCATCTGCTCGGTGGAATCCTGAATTAACTCCTAGAAAGGACCCACACAATCCCATTATCGTTCCAACACAAGCTTGGGAAGGGGATAACGTTGAAGATGGTAGTGTGATTCGGGTTGGCGACACTTACTACCGGTTTTACTGTGCCGGAACATCCGTATTCAACATCGGATACGCGACCGCGCAGGTCGAACACCCCCCCACGATCTTTCCACCGGCGCAGTGGACAAAGTATGCCAACAATCCGATAATCACTGTGCAAGACGCATACCCAAATGCGAAGGGATTCGCAATCTGTGCTCCTCGCGTAATCCAAATGCCGGATGGCTCGTTTCGAATGTATGTTCACGCGTTCGACGGCACCCACGACCGTGGTTTTCTATTCACAACCCGGAGCAACCCCAACCCTCGCGGCCAGTCGGGGTTTCCGAGCAAATGGACAATCGCGAACGGAGGAATCCCTATTTTCATGGAAGGGGCTCCTGGCCAGTGGGACTCGCGTCTGATACAGACTCAGATGATCATTCCCGCATTCGATGGGACGCCTGACGGCCTGTGGCACATGTTCTATTTCGGCTCGAACGATGGGATTAGAAGTGAAGGGGGCCATGCAACATCGCCAGACGGAATCGTATGGACAAGGGACCCGGCTAACCCCGTGATGATTCCAGGTTCCGCCGACTGGAATATGGATTCAGTCGGTCCGAACGGCGGTTGGCTCAAGCGCGGCTCGACCTACTATCTAACTGCCGGCGGGTATACCTACACGCCAGTCTGTAACAGTGGCGGACACTGGTCTGTCGGATATTATTCAACGGATAACTTATACGACTTGACCCCATCCACAAACCCGCTTATCCAAGGGACACCAGGCATTTGGGATTGTGCGGGAATAGAAGCGGCGGATATCCTTCAATCGAACGGAAACATCTGGATGTTTTATCTCGGATCCACGATCGGTTACGGCAACGTGTATCGTGTCGGTGCGGCCAATTGGAATTGGAGGGGTGAGCTCGAAAACCAACCAGGCACGCCCCGCTAGTCTACTTCGTTGACATGACGGATGATCTTATCATTCCCAAAAAAATCAAAAGCCATTCACACCCGCTCCGATTACGGATCGGGAGTGGCTGGATTTTCCCGGCCTCTATAGCTATCCCCCTCTTCTGGTTACTTACTGATCCCGACATCGTAAGATACTCTCGCTCGCTTCCGCGGACTGGTGAATCTGCCAGTTCATAACCCGACTATTTTCAACTATTGTGTAAGCCATAGCGCCGATTGAATCTGGCGCTGAGGAAGATGAGCCTTGCCGAGCAACGCGTCCTAGCGGCGACGCTTCTATTCGCCGTCACAGCTCACGCAGGAACGACACTGGCGCAAACAGCGCTGTCTGCGAGCAGGGAACAATCGCCGTCTGCGTACCGTTCGTCCGGAAATCAGACCGCGTCTTTTTTTCCACTACCGCCTGAGTTTTCATTGGTCCCCCCACCGCTGTTTGATTTCAAGGATTCCGACATCAAGTTCAGGCTAGAGACCCTGATGAACATCCTTCGCGACAGCAAACATGAGAGCTGGGTGCTGGCGGCTTACCCGGACCCCAAAACCGGCCGACCGCTGATTGGCGCGGGATTCAATCTCGATGTTTCGGCAACCCAGCACATTCAGACCAACCCTCTCAACCCCCATTTATTTGTCGAGCCCTCCACAGCTGAACTGTGGCAGGATGCTGGACTTGATTTGGCGCGCCTGCAGAGCATCCTCGACCAGTTCGATCGCGATATGAGCGCTTGGAAGAAGAAGAACTTTCGCAAAAAGATCAGAACTCATCAACTCACTCCGGAAATAACCGAGCAAGAAGCCACGAATTTGCTGCGCATCTCGACTCTCGAGGCTATCCAAAACGCAAGAGCTTATTGCGACGATTTCGATCACCTCACAGCATCGCAGCAGATGGCATTGAGCCAACTCGTTTATCAAATGGGCGTGAATCTTGAGGAATTCGTTGAGTTTCTCAGCGCCATGAACGACCACTCAAGCTACCGGGATTTGGCGCAAGCCGACGGCAGTGCTCACCACGAGTACTGGAAAACCGTGCAACGCACACTGATCGAAAGTGACTGGGCCCGGCGCTATACCAGTCGTGCCGTAACCGTGATCGCGATGTTCGACTCGGACTATGACAAGGAGCCCAAAGAAGCGGAACGCGAAGTGCGCACACAGATACATCCCCTGGTTGCGCATCATCGCAAAAAACCGCACGCACAGGCTGTGCGGGTAAGCAACGGCAGCCATGCCAATTAATTGCCAGAACCCCGGTAAGAGCCGAATCTGACCCGCTACCGCGGCCTTCGTGCAGGAGTTTGAAGGCCGCGGCACCGGATATTTAGGCTGCCACCTGCTCGCTGCGCTTAAAGAACGCCAGCAGGTCCTCGTTGACCTTGTCCTTGAGCGTCGTGCACATTCCGTGCGGCGCACCCGGATAGACCTTCAGCGTGGCTCCCTTCACAAGCTTGGAAGAAAGAAGCGCCGCGGCCCCGATAGGCACGATCTGATCGTCGTCCCCATGCAGGATCAGCGTCGGCACATCGAACTTCTTCAGATCCTCCGTGAAGTCGGTCTCCGAAAACACCTTGATGCAGTCGTAGGCCGCATTGTGCCCGCACAGCATCCCCTGCATCCAGAAAGAGTCTCGCACCCCCTGCGAAACCTTGGCCCCGGGCCGGTTGTAGCCGTAGAAAGGCGCGCTAAGATCCTCGAAGAACTGCGAGCGATCCCCCAGCACGCTCGCCCGAAGAGCGTCGAACGCCTCGATTGGGAGGCCGGCCGGGTTAGCGGGCGTCTTAACCATCAGCGGAGGTACTGCCGAGATGAGCACTGCCCTGGCCACGCGTTTGGTGCCGTGGCGACCGATGTAGCGTGCGACTTCGCCGCCGCCCGTCGAGTGGCCAACGTGAATCGCATTCTTCAAGTCGAGCTTTTCGACCAGCGTAGCCAGATCATCGGAATAAGTATCCATATCGTTGCCGGTCCACGGCTGGCTCGATCGGCCGTGACCGCGACGGTCGTGAGCGATGCAGCGATAACCTCGGTGAGCCAGAAAAAACATCTGATCTTCAAACGCATCCGCGCTCAGTGGCCAGCCATGACTGAAGACCACGGGTTGCCCTGAACCCCAATCCTTGTAGTAAATCTGCGTGCCGTCTTTTGTGGTAATCGTACTCATAAAAGTTTCTCCTCGATTGTGATTTTTGTTGCCGACGGCACGCGCTACGCTCGCGCCGGTTGGAGGTGGAACCGCTTCGCCGCCAGAATCGTAAGTCCGACGAATATCAACAGAACCAGAATCTGCACCAGGAACGGTAGCTCGGACTGCGTTGGAGCCAATGCTTTCAGAGCCGGAACTTTCATGAAGAGCTGCGCGATCAACACAAACACATTGAGATAGAAGGCCATCGAAGCTCCGACCACCTAGATCCATCGCCATGAACCCGCAAGATGGAAGACGTAGCGCGCAGGGATCGCAATCGCCAGAACCACTAGCGAGATGATCCCAAGTTTGTGAGACGGCAAAAGGTGATCGAATGGAAAACCAAAAACGGTAACGCTCGTCAATACCCTGGTGGTTAGAAAGACCGCAGTCAAGGTGTCAAGTCGTTTCCCGGTGATGAACCCAAACATGACGACCAATCCAGAGCCGATCCCAATCAGGCTGATTAATACGCGCAAGAAAGTGTAGGTGGCTGTGGACATACCGAGAATCATGCTGCGGCTCCTTTCAAAAGCTAACGAAATTTACTTCATTTAGCCGCAGCCGTGAATACAGCTTCGACTCTCAAGTCCAGATCTCGAGCCACTTTCAAAGCCTCGGAATTCCCGTATGGAGCAAGGAAGGTCGCCATCCGGTCGTACGAGAGATGAACTCCATCCGGACGCTGGTCGATCAGAATGGTTACCGGGCGCGTACGAGTCGTCGTCCGGGACGTGCTGAACCATCTGGCGCATGATGATGGGATTGCCTACTACGAAACGCATGCTCCGCGGCGCTCCGGCGCAGTTACGTTTGCGCAGGACTTCGCGGAGGTCAAAGCGCGTGAACTCCATTAAGTCCGGACGGGCCCACCGCTCCGTGAACGACCTTCTCCAGTTCGAGCATAAGTTCCTGCGGCGCTGATATTCCTTCGAAATACGTTCATGTCGGGATTTCCAACGGCCCCCTGGAACGCGGCCGCTACGTCCTCGAATTTCCTGCAAGAAGTTGGGCTAAAATCGTTGGACATTGATTTCCTTTGTTGCCACTGCTCACCTCCACTTGCTGGCGATTGTACCTAAGACTGCCTTGCCTTGGTTGTTGGCGGGGTCAAGCGAGTGCCACACAATGGGATACTGGCGCCTCAACTTCCGGAAACCTAGCGTCCGGGTTTGAACCATGGCGCAACGCTCGCATTCTCGCCTGGATGACCTTCTTCATGCTGCAGCCCAGCAAAAGAGAGCAGTCCCAAATGGAATAGCGCTCGAGAATCGACATGACAAAAACGAAACGCTCGAACGGAGCGAGTTGGGTCACGGCATCGATTTCATTATCTCCAGGCGCTTCATTTTGTCCTCTATTCCAGAGGTTACGTTTGTCGCCACTTCGGGGCGATGCAGGAGACACGATGCCAATTGCATTTCTGACCAAGCTGCGCTTGACCCAGGATTCGGCCCATTCCTTGAACACGACTGGTTCTTCCAGCGCCTCGGCGACCGCGGCTGCAAAACACTTCTCGGCGTCCTGGTGATTTGCCGTCAACAAAAATGCGAGAAGATAGAAGGGCTTCATCTCTCTCTCAAATAGCTCGCAGAAGTCAGCGTGCTTTGCGTAGTCAGCTCGGAAGGATGCGGTTTCCACTTTTTCAAAACGAAACATGAGTCACCTTGGTTGATAGATTGTGTGCCGTCATCGATTTACTTTCTTTCGACTTCTACATCAATTCGTCGCCAAAGCGCTTCCATTCTGTGGCCTGTCTGACGCCTCGCCGGGTCGACCCGCAGGGACATCGTTCGTAACTCCGGACGGTCCATCGAGTAACCACTCGATGAAGAGCCTTACACACGGGCTGACTGCGGTTGCCGGGACCTTGACGTCTTCCACGATGGAACCCCCCTCGCGTTGGCTGCCCCCCTCGGTGTTAAGCATTCTGCGGGATGGCAAAATAGAACACATCCCGCAATGCAGTGCTTTTTTGATACCACCGAAGGCGGGGGATCGAATACCACGTTTGTGGTAGCGGAAAAGTTGGCCGGATGACGAAAACAGTTTAGCGGAGACCGAAACATAGGGCCCACTTCAGGAGTTCGATGAAGGCGAAGTGTCCGGAATGACGATCTCGCGGCCTCCATACAGGCGGCCGTCGATTGAAAACGCTCCTGGACCAAGGCAGACGAGGGCAGCTGCAATGACGGTCGCGAGAGCCGCTGTCGACCTAGCTTCAAACAAATTCAGGTTTGGAGGCGGGAACCATGAGAACGCACTGCCCAGACTAATTGGTCCAGCCAGCGCCCCGGCGAACGGAGTCAGATAGCCAATCAGCAGCAGAGCGCCACTCGCTAACGCCAGCAAAGCCACTCCTAAGGTCACGAGTCCAAGCTCACGCCAAACGAGAAAGCAGGCAGCACCCTGGACAAGCAGTGCAGTTCCAATGGCTACTCGCAAGATTAGTAGGCCTGCGCCGGGCCACCCATCCGGAAACGCAGAAAATATTCTGAGCAGTGGCGGACTCCTTCATGACTGGATCCAGAGTAGAGGCCCTGCTCATAAAATGAATCCCCATAGCTCGGAATCTTTTCGTACTACTTTCGAGGTAGGTCTGGATTGACGGGGACTTGGCTTAGAGCTGAATAATCCCCCGGCGCACTCCAATGGCGACCGCCTGGGTGCGATCGCTAGCGCCGAGCTTCTCCATGATGTGCTTGATGTGCACCTTCACAGTCTCTTCGGTGATGAACAGCTTGTCCGCGATATCCCGGTTACGGTTTCCGCCAGCAATCTGGGAGAGCACCTCAATTTCGCGAGTGGTGAGCGGTTCGTCACTATAATGTTCAGCCAGATGTGAGGCGATCTCCGGTGGAACACGCTTCGTCCCGCCATGGACCTGCCGGATCGTATCAATCATATCCTTTGGAGGCATGCTTTTGAGCATGTAGGCGCGAGCTCCAGCTTCGAGAGCACGCTGAATTTCAACATCGCCCTCAAACGTCGTCAGAATGATGATTCTGGCTTCGGGAAACTCCGTTCGGATAGCGATCATCGCGTCAATTCCGCTCATGCCGGGAAGTCGGAGGTCCATAAGGGTCACGTCGGGCTGGTGCTTGCGAAACTGCTCAATCGCCTCGTGGGCGTTGGAGGCTTCGGCAACCATCAGCATGTCGGGCTGATTATTAATGACAGCGCTTATCCCCTCGCGCAGTAAAGGGTGATCGTCGACACAGAAGACGCGAATGCGGGCATGTTCGCTCATTGCTTTGGTCCGTCTCTTCGTTCCTGGAGGTCATGCTCTACTTTTCGGCGGTGCAATCGGGGCAGCCATCGCAGTCCGCGACCTGAAGAGTGATCCTGGAAGGCAACATGGCCGGGGACTGACAATTCCACCTCCGTTCCGCCCGCTGGGCGGCTCCAAACTTTAAGCGTCGCACCAATTCTACCTGCTCGCTCGCGCATACCCGACAGACCCCAGTGTCCGTCCCGCCCGGAACGCAGCACTTGCGGGTCGATCCCGCAGCCATTGTCGCGGACAAGAACGCGTAGCTGTTTGTCCGCATATTCTATCTCGGCTTCAACGCCGCTCGCCTGCGAGTGGCGGAAGGCATTGGACAATGCTTCGTGGCCTATGCGGTAGACGTCATCACGAATGACCGGATGCAAAGGCCGGACCCGGCCGTCGACGATCACGCGAAAATCGATCGGCCGCTGCACAGAGAGTTCCTGCGGAATCCGGGAGAATGCCTGTTCAAGATCGTCCGGGCCCCTGCCGGACGAACGCAGGCCGCGAAGCGTATTCCGACCATCGTCAATCACCTGTCCCATTACCTCGAGTACGCGGTTTACGATGGGCTTCGCCGGTGAGTCTGGGGATAACTGGTCATCTGCCACGTGAAGCTGCATGGACGCGCTGAGGACACCCTGCAGTAGGGTATCGTGCAAATCCTGAGCGATGCGCGTTCGTTCTCCAACGCGCTCTTCCAGGCGCATGTTGTATTGCCGGGTCAGGCGGTGCAGTCTCGAGCGATAAAAGGCGAGGATTGCAAATCCGCCGACGAGCAGAACCGAAAAACGGAACCACCAGGTCTGCCACCACATCGGCGTGACTTCGAAGGGGAACGTGGCTTCCGAGCCATTCCACAGACCGTCGCTGTTGGATGCCATCACGCGGAAGCCGTATCGTCCGGGGCTGAGGTTGGTATAGATGGCCGTGCGTGCCGTGACCGGCTCGCTCCAATCGCGATCGAAGCCATCAAGCCGATATCGGTATCTGACGCGCTCGGAATCAGAAAGACTCAACCCCGTGTAGTTGAATGTGATCCTCTGACGAGCGGCTGAAATGCGGATGGGGCCTCGTGAGCCGATTGGACTGCCATCCGCCAAGACTACCTCGACGTGAACCAGCGCCGGCGCCGAGCTGCCCATGGTCCGACTTGGATCGACAACGGAGATTCCTCGATTCATCGAAAACCAGATTCGCCCAAACCGGTCGAGAAAAACGGATTGATGCCGCTTCACGCCTTCCGTCCCATGCAGGCCGTCGGCTAGCCCGTACTCTCGCACGTCGGCGTCACTGGATTCGCTACCTAGCAGTCTGTTCCGCTTTACGCGGAGGACGTAATTGGAGGTTGCGATCCAAAGCCAGCCACTTTTGTCTTCCGCAACTCCGAATATAGGCTCGTGTAGTGGTTCCGGAGCGTCGTGCGGAAGCTGGATACGATCGGAAGAAAGGAAGGCAAGCCCGGACGCGCTACCAATCCAGAGCACTCCGGCGGAATCTGTTAGCAGGCAGTTCAGATCCGCTGAAGGCAAACCGTCGCGGACGGTAAAGACGCGCCACTGGCCCTTCGAGAGTGCGTTCAGGCCGTTCGGCGTGGCAAACCACATCGTGCCGTCAGGACTCTCCGCTATCGAAGTAACCGTGTTGGACGAGATACCATTTGGCGTCGTGTAAGTTGTGAAGTGACCCTTCCGGAACTCACTCAGTCCGCCACTCAGGGTTCCTGCCCACAGGGTGCCATCACGACTTTGATGAACGGCGTAGACGCTATTTTCAGCAAGTCCGTCGGTCTGGGCGTACGTCTTCGCCGTGACCGAGCCACCTCGATCACCGAGAAGCGTAAGTCCACCCTGTTGTCGGCCAATCCACAATTCGTCTCCATGACCCGAGATGGAATAGACCACGTCGTGAGCCAGCCCCGCGGCGGTCACGCTTCCAGTTTGTCCACCCTTTAGCCAATGCAGTCCCCCTTCCAGGGGAGCAAACCAGGTGCGCCCTTCGGGGTCAACGTAAACCGGTCCATTCCTTTCCGACGGCAGGCCGTCGGCTACTGTGTAGGTAACGAACGCGCTATCACGCAGACGCTCAATACCGAGCGCACTACCCGTCCATAGGTTTCCCTCCCGATCTTCAAACAGCGCGGCCGCTGCTCGGCCGTTCCCCTCATCGCGCCCCTCCCTAGAGACACCGTGGGCATTGAACCGTAAGAGCCCGGTAGCGGTTTCGAGCCAGATGTTCGAATCACGATCTCGGAGCATGGCGAGAACCTGAATATGGTTGAGCGAGGGAGGTAATCCAGCCCGGGTGAGCTCCCTTCCATTTGAGCGCACGACCCCATTGTCGGTCCCTATCCACAACTCGCCATTGTCGAGGGCTAGAAGACAATTAATCTTCCGTTCGGGCAATCCTTTCACAGCCGCGGGAATTTGCCCTGCGTCCAGGTAGAAGAGGCCTTTATCGCGGGTGCCCAGCCAGACCTTGCCATCCGTGGTTTCCGCCATCGAAATTACAGGAGAGTAGGGCGCGGCAAAGCGGTGCGTCGCTACGCCGGTGGCCCAACTGAGACGACTGGAAAGATTGTCATCGCTTTCCGGCGCGGCAGCCGCCGCAGCCTTTGTCGGTTCCGTCCGGTCGGTAAGAGATTGAAACCTTCCAGCGCTAAAAGTCAGAGTGCCGAGCGCGAGCGATGAGAGAAGAACCCCACCGTCTCGTCGTTTGAGGATGGAGGTGATTCCGAACTCCGCTTCCTCTCGGCCGGGCTCAAATGTTCCATCGCGGTAACGCAGGATCCTGGTGCTCTGCAAAAGAATCCACAGGTTTCCTTCGGAGTCCGCCAACAGTCCGAGAACCGGACCGATTGGCAGTGAGCTAGGAATCGCTTGCGGGAAAATACGGAAATTCAATCCGTCAAAACGAAGCAGTCCTTTCTCGGTTCCGATCCATAGATAACCGTCTTTGGTTTGCGCGATGGCAGTTACGGATCCGCCGGTGAATCCTTTCTCGCTTCCCCAGTACTCGCGCATATATTGCGAGATCAATCGATTGGGATCCAGCGCGTCGGATGGATTCGCGAAGCACAGCACTGCAACTCCAATGATTATGCCCTTGAAGCGCCATTGCCGTTTAATATCCATTACGGAAGATATTCGAATTTCTCAACTACGGCCTCGCTGTCATTTTGCAGAGGACTCTTCTCGCTGGGGATAACGTAGAACAAGAACTGTAGCTTCTCCTGGCCCGGTGAAGGTACCCCGGAAGTGAAGACGTGTTCGGAAACAACCGAGCTTCCAGCTTGTATAGAAGATCCACGGACAGTTTTGAAGGTCGCGCGCCCCGATTCCCAATGCATCGAATGGGTGAGCGTGCCGGAAGGTGCCGTGAACGGAGCAACATTGCCCGGAACGTAGAAAGGCTGAACGGCATACTGTGCATTGTTCTTACTGGCCGCGTCACCCCAGCGGCTCATCTCAACATCCAATTCGCGGTAATGTTGGTCTCCTCCCCAATCGTCGAATGTATTCATACTCATAACCGCAGCGGGCTCCAAACGAGAAATGTCCCGCACAACCAGGATGTAAGTTCCGTATCCAAGACTGCGTGTGATCTCCACTTCTGCACACGACCAGCGGCCCGCCTTTTTCTTGATGCGAAGATGTAGAGCTCCGCCCCCGTCTGTCCAGGCGTTATCTCCGTCGTACGGATTATTCAGTCCTCCGCGATCACCTGCGATGGTGCGAACGTTCCAATCGTATCCGCTGAAATGAAGCGGCACCGTGGGCGCCAGCACTACGGAGCCGGTGCCTTTGACAATGCTCACGGCAACGATGGAACCGCCTTGGCTAGGGGCCACATCCATCGTAGGTGGCGGACGGTACCCGGGCTCGACTAACAGAGCGGCATACTCAAACCCCAGATGGGTTGGAGTGCTCCAGGTTGAATCCGGTTGAATTGGAATGAGGGATTTGTCGGGCCAAGGCTGAACCCACCATGGTCCGCTCCTGGCATACACGACAATTTGCCGGCCGGCATGCGCACCCGCAACGGTTCCTGCGATGCTATCCACTCTTTCGCGGCCACCTTGTGCTGCCGGCGGAATCTTGGTGAATCCGATCGTGGGTGCGGTACTATCTTGCCGCGCATGGCAGCCGCTCAACACCATACAAAAGATCAGCGTGAGAAGTCGTTCCCAACTGGGACTGATAGATTTCCGCAACCTCATTGAGCACCATCGTTAGGCAGAAAGAGTCGCGTTTCCTCACCTTTTTGGTCCCTTGCATGTTAGCACCAGCTTTTTGTCGAGGCCACATTCGTGGACCTTCCCAGGGAAGCGTGACCGGATCGTGAGGTCGAAACGGGGAAAGCGCCAGCTGGGTGCGGTGCTAACGCTGCATCACTTTTGAAGCGTGTTCAGTTTCTCGATTGTCCGCTTCAATTCCTCGAGCTTCTGTCCAGCCTCGCCGAGTTTGCCTTCCGCTGTGAGGCGCTGGTAATCGGCGAGGTCTTTGGCGGCTTCCGCGATGAGCGCGTTGAGATCGGTTGCGGGCTGGGGCGACGCGGCCGATGGTGGTGCGCGTCGTACCGCCTCCGCGGGGGGTGCGGCGGCGCTTAGCGATGAGGCCGCTCCTCCGAAAAGGGCCGCCATCGCCGACTCAAAAGTCGGTCCGTACGCAAGTCTGTCTTGCACCGCAAGTACGACCAGCCGCAACTCCGGCATCGGACTTCGCTCGGCCTGCAGATAAATCGGCTCCGCATACAACAGCGCGCGCCCGGTCGGAATCACAAGCAGGGCCCCGCGGCGCACATGCGACCCTTGCTGATTCCATAGTGTCAATTGCCCGGAAAGCTGCGCGTTCTGATCGATTCGTGCCTCGATCTGCAACGGTCCGTCCACCAGCTTCGTCTTGGGAAAGTTGTAGACCACCGACGTGCCGTAGTGTGCGCCGTCGCTGCGCCCGGCAATCCAGCCAATCAGATTATTTCGGTTGGCCGGCGTGAATGGTAGAATCTCTACGAACTCCATGCCGCTTTCGTCCGGCAGCTTCATCAGCACGAAATTCGGTTCCATAGTCTGCGTTCTTTGCTCACCTGCGTCGCTCATGCCGACTTCGGTGGCGACCGTCCAGAGATCCTCGCGGTTGTAGAACGCCTCCGGATCGCTCATGTGATACAGACCGTAAACTTCCGCCTGCAGTTTGAGCAACAACTCGGGGTAGCGCACATGCTTGCGCAGCCCGGGCGGCATCGTGGCCGCATCTTTGAACAGACTCGGAAAGATGCGGCGGTACGCCGCGATGATCGGATCCTCCGGATCAAACACGTAAAACGTGGTCGTGCCATCGTATGCGTCGATGACTACCTTGACGCTGTTCCGCATGTAGTTAATGGAGTTGCTGTCGAGACGGAAATGGCTCGAGTACGGATAGCTGTCTGAAATCGTGAAACCATCCATCATCCAGGAGAGCCGGCCATCGTCGCCGAGCACAATGTACGGATCTGGATCGAAGGTCAGGAACGGCGCTAGTGTAGCCACGCGATCGCGCACGGTTCGCCGCATCAGGAGCCGGCTGTCCGGGGTCACGTCATCGCTGAACGGCAGCTTCGCAAGGTCGCCGCGGTCGAGCGCGATAATAATCCGCCGCAGGAAACCGCCGAGGAGGATGCCGCCATTTCCCTCGTAGGAATTCAGATTGTTGGTCTGGCCTTGCGGATAGTTGAATTCCTTCTGCCGTGTTTTTACGTACACGTCGGTGTTGGTCAACTCCCCGAAATAGACCTCGGGCCGCGTCACATTTAGACTACGCACCGTGCTTTGGACCGGCATGTTACTCAGAATCAGCGTGGGCAGGCCCTCCGGCGTGAATCCGTTGACCGGGTTCATGGTGATGCCGTAGCCGTGAGTGTAGATCAGTTTTTCGTTGATCCAGTTGCGGCTGCTTTCCGGAAGCTTGTTGACGTTCAATTCGCGCGTGGCCAGCATCACCTCGCGAGTTGTGCCCTCGATTTCATAGCGATCAATGTCGATGTCGGGAAAATCATAATAGGTACGGATTTCCTGGATCTGACGCAGCGTATCCTGCAGCGCATGCCAGTCCCACAACCGGATGTTCTGAAGCGTAGCTTGATTGTTCGCCGGGTCTGCCGCCTCGACGGTCGTTTCCGCAGGAAATTCGCGCTGCAAAACCCGGTCTAACCCATAGGCCTGCCGCGTCAGGTCGATGTTGTGGGCGATATAGGGTTGCTCGCGAACCAGTTCGTTTGGTTTGACGACAAAGCTGCTGACGTACCAACCGACGATCTGCACACCGAAATAACACACAGCCGCGGGAACGAGTGCAGCCACCAGCCAGCGCCCACGTTGCATCGACACGGCATTGACGGCTGCGATCACCGCACCGAAAACGAGCGCAACACACACGACCAGCATCCCTGTCAGCGTGACGTGGGCGTCAGTGTAGCTCACACCTCCGAAGATGGTGTGATCTTCGAACAAGCGCTCGAACCGGCCGAGATACGCGAGCATCGCGAGGATCAGCAACAGGAACGCAAATGTGATGGAGAACCCGCGCCAAGGCAATGTGAGGTAGCTGCGGCGGCGGGCGAGGACACTCGCTCCACCTGAGATAAAGATGAACAAAACCGCAAGAGCGCAGGTAATCACGGCGAGCGTCAGCAGCCAGTTGGCGATCAACTGCCATGCAGGCAGGGTGAAGAGAAAGAAATTCAGCGGCTTGCCAAAAATCGGATCTACCACGCCGGCGGAGGGGGGCGCGTACCAAAAGAGCGCGAGCGTCGGCCACTCAACCATCATGCCGGCACCGGTTATAGCGGCAATGACGAGTGAAACGCCGAGCGCGATGAGGCGCAGGACGGGCTCAACCGGCAGTCTCACCGGTTGTTGCCCGATGAAAATCGTGTGACCGCTCGGCAAATCGGGGAGATGCGCCCGCTTCAGGGCCAGGAACGATCCGTACAGAATAAGAAATGTGGCCGCGGCAAAAGCCACGAAGACTCCCCACTGAAGGCTCAGGGTTTTCCAGAACACGCCGCCGTAGCCGAGCGACCCGAACCAGAGCACATCCACGTAATACGACAGCGTCGTCCGAGTGGCGAACATGACGCCGGCAAGGACGGCGAGAATGAGAAGGAAGCGGCGGCGATGTCGTGGCGGCTGCGTCCGCGGCCAGTCAATAGATTCGGGCATTGTCCCACTTTGTGTAGCGCACAGATCGCTTTCGCATGACCAGCGATTATACTTCTCGGGTGGCGAGCGGACAGAAAAGATCGGCGAAGGCTGAGAATTGTGCTGGCACGGGAACAATGCTCAGGGAATAATCTTGGAAAACACGAAATGACCGAATGGAACGCGCCGGGATACGCCAGGATCGGCGGACTTCAGGAGGCCATGGCCGCCGAAGTGCTCTCGTTGCTCGATCTCAAAGGGAATGAGCGTGTATTGGACTTGGGATGCGGCAATGGCAAAGTCACGGCGGAGATTGCTGCTCGTGTTCATGAAGGGACCGTCGTGGGCGTCGATTCGTCCGCGGATATGATTGCCTTTGCATCGAGCCACTTTGGTCCCCCTGTCCGGCCCAATCTTCGATTCGAAACGGCGGACATTCGCCGTCTGCGGTTTCGCGAAGAATTCGATCTTGTGGTGTCTTTCAATGCGCTTCACTGGATACCTGAGCAAGATGAAGCGCTCCGCTCGATATGTTCTGCGATGAAGCCCGATGGCCTGGCACAACTGCGCCTGGTCCCTGGTGGCAAGCGGAAGAGTCTGGAAAATGTGATCGAGGAGACGCGCCGGTTATCGCGTTGGGTTAAGTACTTTCAGAATTTTCACGATCCGTATCTTCACCTGACGCCCGAACAATATGGAGCATTGGCCGAGCGCAACGGCCTGCATGTCCGCCGCATTCATACGGCAGACAAAGCCTGGGATTTCGAGTCTCACTCTGCATTCCGCGCTTTTGGCTCGGTGACTTTCATCGAATGGACAAAATTTATACCGGAGGAAGACAGGCTTGCATTCGTCACCGATGTCCTGGAGCGCTATCGGCTGGTCGCGGCCGATCGTCCGGGCGAGGAAAATACCTTCAAGTTTTATCAGATGGACGTCACGCTTTCTCCCGGTTTTTGCGCCACGTAAACATATCGCCGCAGCCGCGCTTCACGGCTGAGGGCGTGGACCGTGGAAAGGAATTGTTGCAAGCCTTCAAAATTTACTCTACCCTCGATTGCCATCAAGTCCTCCGTTCTCTTCTGACGCGCGTCCAGCCAGCGCTTCGCAATCGAGGCTGCAACTTCGCTTGTGTCGGTAACGCTCACCAGGTGAAAACCTTGCTGCTTGAGGATTCGTTCATTCTCCCCAGGGGGACTAAATATGTAGTAGCCGATCGAGCTGCGAGTTGCAATTTCCTGATGCGAAATGGTTCCGCCGATGATGAGAGCATCGCTGAACAGAATCCGTCCACCGGGCTTAAGGACACGGAATAGTTCACGCAGGACGGCTGCACGTCCGGGAACATGGCACAAGGTGTCATTCGAGAAAACGGCATCAAAGGTCGAGTCGCCGAAAGGCAATGTTTTCGAGGCATCGCAAAGCTCGAAGCGCACTTGAGCGGACATGTTCCGAGCTGCGGCAAGCTGGTTGGCGGTGTGGATACCAGGGCCGTTCATATCAAGACCGAGAATGCGACAACCCACCGTTGCGGCAACCTGCAACGCATATCGCCCGGACCCGCAGCCGATTTCGAGCACGTAAGAAGTGGGCGTGAGACCTAGGGTCCGAGGTATTTCGTCGGATTCTTCTGTGTTTACCCAACTGGTCTGGCCGAGATCTTCGCCGTAAGTCTCGACGCGAATCTGCCGATACACCTCTGCATCGTAGTGTGCGTAAGCATTATCGTAGAGGTCCACTTTTCCCGCCACGGTAGCTCCTTTCCAACATCAAAGGCTCGCTGGAGCCCACAAGTTTGCCTAAGAATACACCCGTAGAATTGTACCCGGCTCTCTCCCGCCTTTAGCGCAAGCACAGCCGGTTACAGCCAAAAATCCGGATTCCTGCAATCAGCTCGGAATCTGCAAAATACTGCGTATGTGCAAACTCTTTCATCTTGACCGGAACTCTTCCAACGGACAAACTTATGCCCTCTTCTTTTTTCTTTTTGCGGCGTGTTGCGGCGTGTCGGCATTTTCCTAAACCTGCAGGAGGTCGCTATGCGATACGTCAGTCTTGTGCTCGCCAGCCTACTCACCATCGGATGCGGCAATGGCGTCAAAAGCAGTAGTGATCCGTTCAAAGCCGTCGTATTTTCTCCGCCGGCAATCACGACGTTGACACCAGACAGTGTGCCAGTCAACAGCGTGCCATTCAGCATGACAATCAATGGCAGTAACTTCGGCACGGACGCCGTCGTCTTCTGGAACGGCACACCCCTGAACACAAGGTTCATTACTTCGAGCCAGCTCATGGCAGCGCTCACGGATACAAACCTCAGTTTTTGGGGCATGATTCCGGTTTATGTTCGCAGCGGGGGCATGAATTCCAACACCATGGACTTTAATCTGAGCCCACAGTAGAGGATTTGTTCTCTCGCTAGGGGTGAACCGGAGTTGGTCCGCAAGGAAGGCGTTTGGGAACAATTTCCGGCCAAGCTTCGTATACGATTACAGTGTGGACGCCCCGAACCCCACAACCACGGAAGCCGCGACTCTGCGGGAAAGCGTTCGGAAGTTTGATGTCTCGCGAGTTGGACAGCAACTCAGGCGTCATGGCAGTGTCTTTCGCGACCCAGCGGTCGAGGCTCTGGCAGCATTGCGCGCGCACAAGCTTCGCTCCGCGTTGACGCTGCTGGGCGTTACTTTGTCGGTGTCGGTGCTCATCCTTGTTGTGTCGATTATCACTGGGGCAAACCTTTACATTCAGAATCGGGTTGCCAATCTCGGATCCAATGTATTTCTCGTGGTCCGCTTCCCCATCATCACCAATCAGCAGGACTTCCTCAAAGCGATGCGTCGCAATCGGAATATCAGCTGGGAAGATTTCGAGGGGCTGCGCGATGGCATGAGGCTGCCCAAGGCGGTTGGCCTGGAGGTGCGAACCAACGGCAAGGTTCGCATGGGAACACAAGCGTTGGACGATATTAATATCCGCGGCGTGACCGCGAACATCGCCGATATGGATGTGGAGGAACCCGAAACCGGGCGCTATATAACGGATGCGGACAACGAAGGCAGGGCTGAGATCACCTTCATCGGGCAGGATGTAGCTGGAAAGCTTTTTCCCGCGGTCGACCCCATCGGCAAGACGATCTACGTCGACGGTATGGGCTTCCAGGTAGTGGGCGTGGCCAAACCGATTGGAACAGTCTTCGGACAATCACAGGACAATTTTGTCTACATTCCGGTGCGGACATTCTTGAAACGGTATGGCGAACACGGGCAGAATCTCGACTTGGCCATCAATGTACAGGGGCGGGGTCCAGAATGGATGCGGGAAACCGAGGATGAAGCCCGCACCATGATGCGCGCCCGCCGCCACCTCGATCCCAAGGCTGATGACAATTTCGGCATTCTGGCGTCTGACACCATTATGAGCTTATGGAAGAATCTGACCGGCGCCATCGCCGCGACCATGGTCGGAGTGGTTTCGGTGTTCCTCGTCATCGGCGGCGTGGTGATCATGAATGTGATGCTGGCCAGCGTAACTGAGCGGACTCGCGAGATTGGCGTGCGCAAATCGCTGGGAGCGCGAAGGCGCGACATCATGATGCAGTTCCTGGTGGAATCCGCGGTGATGGCCGCCGTGGGAGGCGCGACAGGCGTTGCCATCGCCTATCTTCTCTCAACGCTGGTGAGGCTGCTCACGCCCGTGCCGTCCCAGGTGCCAATCGGTGCGGTGATTTTGTCGCTTGGAATCTCGACGGCTGTGGGATTGTTCTTTGGTCTGTATCCCGCAAGCCGGGCTTCGAAGCTGGATCCTATCGAAGCTCTGCGCTTTGAGGTTTAGCAGGCTGAAATGATTTTGGGTGGCGCAGCGCTTCAGCGCTGCGGAAATGTGGGCGACCGAAGGCTTTAGCCGCTGCGGTACAAAGTCCATTCTTCCAGTCGCCTATTAAGGGCTTGTTGATCCAATTCTAAAGAGGTTTCAACCATGCACCTTGAAATCGGCGAAAGCACGCGCCTGGCATTCGATTCACTTCGCCAGCACAAGACGCGGTCGCTGTTGACCGTCTTGGGCGTGGTCATCGGAATCATGGCCATCGTGGCCGTCGCTTCGATCATGGTCGGCTTGGACCGGGATATTCGCGGATTTCTCGACCAATATGGCACCGACACCCTGTTCGTGTTTCGCTATGATTTCGGTTTTCGAGGCACGCTCACGGCGGAAGAACGCAACCGCAAGCCGCTGACCTATGAAGATACGATGGCCATCCTGGATGAATGCCCCGACGTGAAGTCTGTGACGGTGGAGGTTTCCCCGCGTCTGGAACCGGGCCAGCCCATCACCGTAGTGCCGGCGCGTTACAGAAAGAACGAGGTCTACGGGCTTCAATTTACCGGCACGATTCCATCCTACGAATGGGTCTACAATGCCAATCCTGAAAAAGGGCGCTTCTTTACCGAAGCGGAAAACCTGCATCACATGGATGTCGCGGTAATTGGGCACGACCTGGCCGAGGGACTGTTCCACGAGGAAGATCCGTTAGGCAAGTCCATCGAGGTCGGAGGCGCTTTCTATCAGGTTGTTGGCGTGCTGGAGAAGCGCAAAGGCCAGTTCTTCCGAGACGAGTCGGCGGACAAGGTTGTGGTTGTGCCCTACGGAGCATATCGCAAACACAATCCCCAGGACGACGAACACTTCATCGGAGCACAAGCGTACCCGGGCAGAAAGGCGCAGGCGGAGGACGAAATCATCGGTCTGATGCGGCGGCGCAGAAGTGTTGGGATCGATAAGCCGAATAATTTTGCCATTTCCAGCTCGGAGGGAATTGCGCGCCAATTCCGTCAGATCACGGGAGCGATTGCCATTGCAGTTGTCGTCATCAGTTCCATCGGACTCCTGATCGGCGGGGTTGGCGTGATGAACATCATGCTCATGTCAGTCACCGAGCGCACCCGTGAAATCGGTGTACGCAAGGCCATCGGCGCCCGACGACGCGACATCATTCGCCAGTTCCTTACCGAGGCCATGACCCTGACGGGCGCTGGGGGAATCATCGGCGTCTCACTGGGAGCGGGGATCAGCTTCACGATCAACAAGCTATTGCCAAGTTTGCCCTCGGCGGTGCCGCTGTGGTCGGTGATCGCCGCGGTAACAGCTTCGATGAGCGTTGGCCTGTTCTTTGGTATTTATCCTGCCATGAAAGCCTCGCGGCTGGATCCGGTGGAGGCGCTGCGCTACGAGTGAGAAGTAGGAAGATGGCAAGCGCGCTGCGCTGAGACGCAGCGCGCGATTCGCCAGAGATATTAGAAGCTGATCTTCAGGATCTTTCCTCCGTTGCCCACAAACCATCCAGCTTGCGGATCTGCGAAAGCGACTGCCCAGTAGCCACTCACTTTTTTGGGCAGTTTGAACCAGGTTTGTCCTTCATCCGGAGTCCAGGCTGCTGGTCCTGAGGTGAAGTTAGGCTCCGTCTCAGCAGTGATCACAACCGTGCGGTCCCCGTGACCGTCTCCTTCTTTAGCATCGCCGTGGCCTCTGCCATGCACGTAGCTCAGGCAGAAAATGGCTCCCTGCACGGGGGGCTTGTTTGTAAGCTGCCAGGTTTGACCGCCATCCTTCGACGTAGCCATGTCCGCGCTAGCGTTGGAGGCCAAATCACCGCCGCCAACGATGCCGTTCCGCGGGTCGCGGAAGGCCACGCTGATCGCGCCCGCGCTGGGCGAGCTGACCAGCGGAGTGTCAAACGCGTTCCAGGTGTCGCCTGCATCTCTCGTGGCCAGGATCCTCGCGGTTGTAGCCCCGCCGGTAGCAATCCATGCGTTCCCCCGGCCCTGCGTTGTTACGCAGGTTCCGCTTGCTGCGAATGAGGCTTCCCCCTTCAATGCCGGCGGCATATTGGCGCTGATGCTCTTCCAGGTCATTCCATTGGTCGTACGAATATCGGGGAATACTCCGTTTACCGAGTCGCTGTGCGCAATGCCCCGGTTCGGTGTCCAGAAGGCGAAACAATCGTAGAATGCGTTCTTAGTGTGGTTGGTGAACTCTCTCTTCCAGGTCGCGCCGCCATCGATCGTTTTGTAGATGCGAAAATCCGTAGTGCCCGTTGTATTGGGGACGGACATCAAGTACGCGACCTTGTCGCTTACGCCCTGCACATCGCGGAATTGCAGCTTTTCGGCTCCCGGCACGACCGCGGCTTTCCAATGTTTTCCACCGTCAGTTGTGACGACATAAGTACCGCCAGTCCCGGCTGCCCAGACCACGCGGGAGTCCACCGGACTGACCGAAATGAGCAGTTGCGTGGTGCCGCTCTTTTGCGGAGTGAGTTTGGGTTGGTGACCTTTCCACCGCTCTCCTGCAAAGGCGAGGGTTGCGGAAGCGGCAATCAGGAAAACACCTAGCGAGCGTCTGAACATGGGAGTCTTCTCCGGACGGGGATTCGCGGCGCGGAGCAAGTATAGGAGCCGTCGCAAAGGGGTGTCAAACGGGCAAGGGTTGGGCGGGTTGGGCTATGTGCGTATCTTCGAAACGCGATCCGCCACACGAGCGGGAAGCTTAAACACCGTCTTCCTCTGACCGGGTTGCCATGGCGAGGCTTGCTGGTTAGACTGGCAGCGGCCGCGAGGGTATATTTTTGCCTTCCCTCTGCTGATTGATGGCAACGCCCAGCCGAACTAGAACGGAACCGTGACTTAAGTCACAATTTCGAATACTAAGGAGGCGTGATGCAGTTGCGTATGGAGAGCCGCCCGGTCGGCGACGTTCTGATCGTTCAGTGTTCCGGACGGATCATTGCCGGGAAGGAAGTCTTTACGCTGCACTCTCACGTTGGAGACTCATTCATCAAATACGGCGACATCGTACTGCAACTCGACGAGGTAGAGTTCATCGACAGCAGCGGATTGGGAGCATTGGTACGCCTGATGCAAGCCGGGCGGGCGAAGGGAGGAGATCTCAAACTCAGTGGAGTGCCGGCCAAGATCCGCAAAACGCTCGAGATGACCAGCCTGCTCTCGCAATTTGAAACCTACGACACCCTCGAAGAGGCGATTACAGCCGCCTATCTGGGCTCGCGATATTCGCGAGCAAGAGCCGGAGACACAAGGCCACGCATACTTTGCGTTTACGACTCGACAGACGTCCGCACATTTCTGCGGGAAGTGCTGTGCAGCGCCGGATACAACGCCTTAACCACTGCGACCATTGACGACGCCCTGATCCTGCTGAAGGCGACCAAGGCGAAACTGGTGGTGATTCCTGCGCGCATGCAATCCGTCCATGGCAAACCCACACGCAAGTCGCTCGAGGACATCGATCCGGCCGTTTCGCTTCTAGTTTTGGACGAGAGCTTCGCTACCCAGGACCCCGGAGAAGCCGCGGAGAAACTTCTGAGCGACGTTCGTAGCCAGTAGCGAGAAACCGGATCAGACGCGGCCTTCGGACCACGCACGGGAAGCAGTATTCCCTTCAATCCGTTTCGCGAACCTCCATTTCGGCCGATTTCGCGGAGGATTCGTCGTGCTGCTTTGCCCAGTCCGCCTCCGTCAGTACCGAAATCGCTTCCAGTTTTTTCTTCTGCAAACTGGCATTGATCGCGGCTAGCTCCTTGTCCATCAGCTTGCGGAAATCCGCAATTATGTCTTCCAGTTCACGCCCAAGAGAGTCGGCGCGAGCCACCTGGTAATCGGTGGGTCGGCCCTCATAAGTGTTCACGTCGCCATACAGACTTCCGAGATGTTCGCGGATGCGTTCTTCGCCAGTAATCGCTCCGCCTTCTTTGGTAGCCACGATTCTGGACCGGAGGTTATCCAACTCGATGGAGAGTTGCTGGAGGCGATTGCGCAGAGGATCCTTCTCCGGCAGCTTCGCGGCGCGCGCCACGGCGGCATCGCGCACTCCTTCGATGGCGCTCACGGCGTAGCTCATGTGCCCCAGCATTTTGTCCAACTTTATGGCGAGGGCAAACTGCGCCTTTCGATCCTCGACCGTGTATTTGGCCCGGGGATCAAGAACGACTTTCAACGGCTCGGTGTAGACCTGATCCCCTTTGGTCATTTTGATCGTATAGGTGCCCGGCAGCACCCTCGGTCCTTGCGCAGCTTGAAAGAGCGCGCTGGCTGCCGGAGGGACGACCGGGGCCTTCAACCGCATCGACCACTTCGCCCGGTTGACCCCTCGATGTTTGCTGCCCGGAACCGTATCCACCAACTTGCCGTCCTGATCAAGGATCTCGATCTTCAGATCGCCGAAGATATGGCGCTGCTTCTGGTAATAATCGATGAACGCGTCGGTGGGCCGGCTGGGTCCGTTGAAACTCTCGTCGCCCTCAGGCCAGCCTCCGTTGGCATTGAGATATTGAACGGCTGGCGGCCCTTCGATCAGGGTAGCGTCTTTTGCCATCAGATCGGGCGTCAGCGCGCGCAGCGGAGAAATATCGTCAATGATCCAAATTCCGCGTCCGTGAGTCGCGAGCACTAAATCGGACTCACGCGACGGCACCACAAGGTCGCGCACCGCTACCGCGGGGAAGTTGCTTCCCTTGTACTGTCCCCAATGCTGTCCGCCATCGACCGAGATCCAAAGGCCGAATTCCGTTCCCAGAAACAGGAGGTTCGGATCGATGGTATCTTCCTTGATCACATGCGCGTAGCCGAGGGCGCCGTTTTCTTGTACATGCAGCGAAGTCCAGGTCTTTCCGTAGTCCGTAGTTTTGTAGGCGTAGGGGTTCATGTCGCCAACAGTATGGCGATCGAACGTGGCGTAGGCAGTGCCTTCGTCGAAGCGGCTGGCTTCGATGGTGGACACCCAGGGGTTCTTGGCGAGTCCAGGGACATTAGCGACTACGTTCGTCCACGTCTTGGCGCCATCCCGCGTGATCTGCAGGTTGCCGTCGTCAGTTCCTACCCAAATGATCTGACCATTCTTCGGTGATTCCGAAATCGAGTAAATCGAGGTGTGCATCTCAGCCGAGGAATTGTCGACGGTAACTCCGCCCGACTCTTCTTGCTTCTGCTTTTCAGGATCGTTGGTGGTGAGGTCGGGCGAGATACGCTCCCACGACTGCCCGTGGTCGCGAGAACGGAACAGGAACTGCGCGCCGATATAAATCGTCCCTTTCTCGTTGGGACTCATGTGAATGGGCGTGTTCCAATTGAAACGTAACTTCTTTTCGTTGTAGTTGGGAAGCGGCTGAATGGGCCGGATCTCAAGCGTGTGTCGATTGACGCGGCCGATCGTGCCACCCTGGTATTCGGCGTAGATGTAATCCGGGTCGGAACTATCCTCAAAAACCCAGAAGCCGTCGCCGCCATAGATGTTTTCCCAACGCGAATTTGTAACACCCCCGGGATACGACGAGTCTCCGATCCAACTGCTGTTGTCTTGTAAGCCTCCATAAACATGATAGGGATTCGCGTTGTCCACGCTCACATGGTAGAACTGCGAAATTGGAAGGTTGACCTGGTGTTTCCATCGCGTGCCTCCATCTTCACTGCGCCAGAGGCCGCCGTCATCGCCCGTATAGACCACATTCGGATTGCTGGGATCGATCCAAATATCATGGAAATCGCCATGCGCGTTGCCAACCGAACTGAAACTCTTTCCGCCGTTTACGCTGAGCAGCAGCGGCCCATCGGGTTTGAAGACTTTATTCTCATCTTTGGGATCCACGATCAGATTGGCGAAATAAAAAGGCCGCCAGATCATGAACCGGCTGGCGTCCAGGGGGTTCCACGTCTTGCCGCCATCGTCGGAGCGAAACAGCGCGCTCTTTTTTGACTCGATCATGGCATAGACGACTTGCGGCTTACCGGGCGCTACTGCCACTGCAATGCGTCCCCAGGGTTTTTCGGGCAGGCCTTTGCTGTTTTTGTCATTCAGTTCCGTCCAACTGTTACCGCCATCGGTGGACTGGTAGAGTCCGCTGCCCGGGCCTCCGGAACGGAATGTCCAGCCTTGGCGGCGGAAGTCCCACATCGAAGCGAAGATGGTTTTCGGTTCGAGCGGGCTCATGGCCAGCATGCCGCAGCCTGTAGAACCGTTCGCCCCAGCTAGAACTTTCTTCCAGGTGTTACCACCGTCGGAGGTTTTGAAAACTCCCCGTTCGTCATTGTCGTTCCAAACGTGGCCAGTGGCGCATGCGAGAACACTATTGCTGTCCTTGGGATCGACGAGGATCTTCGCGATATGCTCGGAATCCTTCAACCCCATGTTGGTCCAGTTCTCGCCGCCGTCGCTGGACTTATAAATGCCATCACCAATGGAAACGCTGTTTCGGGTCCACGCTTCTCCTGTTCCCGCCCAAACGATCTTGGAATTTGACGGATCAATCGCGAGCGCTCCAATCGACTGAACCGATTGACGATCGAAAACCGGCTTGAACGTAGTTCCGCCGTTAACCGACTTCCAAACTCCGCCGCTGGCTGACCCGACAAAAAGCGTGAGCCGTCCGTTTTCGGTCACCGCGGCTACCGCTGCAATGCGTCCGCTCATGGTGGCAGATCCTATGTTGCGAGCCGGCAATCCAGAAATCGTGGCGGCGTCGAACTTCGTCGCTTGCTGCGCGGAAACCACCACGGATACGAACAACAATCCAAGCGTAAGTAACCGCGAGAAGGTTTCGAGCAGGGTTTGGGAGCTGGCATGAACTGTCATCTGTAAAGGTCCTCTTCAAAATGCGAATGCTGTTTGACGTAAAGTGCCCAGAGATATAGTCGCGGCAAAAACGGTGTGCTCGATTCCTGACCGCTCACTGGTTTTTCGATGCTCCCTTTTTAAGGGACACTGGTAACGCAAAGTCGGAAGCATCCAACGGAACGTTGACCTCGATTTTCTGGACGGTTACAGTTTGCCATGAGGTAGGATCGTTCTTGGGGCCCGACGCGATAGAAAAGGGATACATCACGCCCCCGATGGGCTTGTAGGATCCGAGGTCGGAAGCGTTCTCTCGCACCGAACCGCGAATGAATTCCTGGGTTTCCTTGCGAATCTCCAGGTAGGTGTCGGGGTCCAGGTAATAGTAGATGATGTCGCCATTTTTCAACGTGACCTTGAGCCGGAGAGCATCGTCGCCGTCGACGATGTCATGGCCCAGATATTCAACCGTATTGCCCTTGGCTTTGTAATCCACCAGCGGCCCGTCGAAGTCGGAATCAATGAGGAGATCCCGCATGTCGTCTTCTCCCATCAATTCGGGATCCTTTCGTCCGCCGAACGGCTGGATTTGCCATCCCGTTGAGCCGTCGTAAGCCTGCACCGCCGTCATGCCCTGAAGCGAAATGGTCTCGCGGACAAGGTTCGGGCGCATGTTTTCCTGTCCCGATGTAGCCGTGATACCGCCGACAATAAGTTGGCCCGTCATACGCCAGGTCTTGATGGCTTTGATCTTGTCCATCCCTCCTTTGGCTTCGATATTCTTGTTGACCAACTCTTCTGCGGTTTGGGAAGAGGCATGAAGGTTGAAGCAAACAACTGCGAGCAATGAAACCAGCCAATAACGCATGCAACGTGCTCCTGTGAAGTTGAAACAGCGAGATTCCGAGGGAAACGATACTCTACGCCGTTTTAGACGTAAGTGCCAAGTGTTAGCCAACAAGTTTTCGGGACAGGATTCTTGCGCGGAAGTTCCGCCGTAGCAGATTGCTGAAAAACTCTGTTTTTGGGTGCCGCACACGCTTACAGCGCTGCGGTAAATGCTCTGGAATGAGGGAAGGCTTTAGCCGCTGAGGTACCCGAACCGAGTTTTTCAGCAAACTGGTAAGCCGCGAAGCTTAAACCGAGGAGCTGAGATGAGCGCCTGGAAGCGCACTGCCTACCCAGCCACATGGGTTTTTGCATCCTGCAAGCGGCCTTTCCACTCGCCACCGTGACCCAGCCAGTATTGAACCGCCGAATGGACCGTTGCGCCCATATAGAACAGCGCGATGGCAGGCAGCAGAGGCGCCCACAGCGGCGAACGCGAGTAGAAGCCAAGCGTAGGCCAGAATGCAGCGCTCATCAGCAGCCAAGCGGCACCGCCCCACAGCGCCGCCCATCCGCCGAAGAAGACCAAAACCGGCGGCGCCAAGTATGCAGTCGTCATTCCAAGAATTGTTGCGAGCAGCAGCCAACCCGAATGCCGTAACTGGTAGAACGCGGTGCGCGAGATCATGCGGCCAACTCCGCCGAAGCCGTCGTAACCGCGAGTGCTGTACGTGTTCCGCGCTGCTCCAAGCCACACCCCGCCGTTGCATTTCATTGCCCTCGCCAAAGCGCAATCGTCGATCAATTCGTTGCGGATTGCGGCCACTCCTCCGATCTTCGCCAGCGCTTCGGCGCGAACCAGGATGCAGCCGCCCGCAGCAGCCGCAGTCTTGTGCGTATCACTGCGGACCCACTCCGGCGGATAAAGCATGAAAAAAAAGAACACGAATGGCGGAATGAGCGCACGCTCGGCCAGCGACGAGCACCGCAGCCGCGCCATGATCGACACCAGATCGAGTTTATCCGTCTGTGCGCGGGCAACCAGAGAGGCAATGCAATCGGAAGCGTGGACGATGTCCGCATCTGTGAACAAGAAATAATCAGGCGCAAACTGTGCCGCCTGCCGTACGCCTTCCGACAGAGCCCACATTTTTCCCGTCCAGCCGGCGGGCAGAGGCGTGGCCGAACTCATCGTGACTTGTTCGGCTTTGTCTCCTGCGGCCCGGTGTGCCACACTCGCAGTCTCATCGGAACTGTGGTCATCGACCACGAAGATCTGCACCCGCCCGGGGTAATCCTGTTCAAGCAAGGAGCGGATTGCCAGACCAATAACCTCCGCCTCGTCGCGCGCCGGCACAACAACCGCGATGCGGGGTGCGGACGTAAGCGGCAGCGTCAGTTCAGTCGCTGCCTTCGACAGTCGCCAGAATCCGCCCCTTCCGGCAAGCAAATAGACCCAAATAAAGAAGGACAGCACTCCAATCCACCGAGCGACCATAATGTTAGCTGCTGAGAGTAACACCCCATACTAGTACGAAGGAGACAATCCACATTTCCAAATTGTCGCGGAAGCCGGCCATTATCGATCCCAGCACAGCCAGCCAACTCGGGGCGATCTGCGTCATCCGCGTACGATCTGACGCAGATTCTGATGGACCGGATAACTTGCCAGGTTCGCCCTGTTTTCCAAAGAGATTAATCCCTGGCTGATCGCCATTGCCGTCATGTCGAGCACCTTCATGGAGGTGCTCGATACGACGGTGGTCAATGTTTCGCTGCCGCACATCACCGGCAACCTCTCCGCCAGCACCGACGAAGCCACCTGGACGCTCACCTCCTACCTCGTCGCCAACGCGATCGTCCTGCCAATGACCGGATGGCTAGCCTCTACGTTCGGGCGCAAACGCCGGCTCATGCTATCGGCAACCGGCTTTACCACGGCATCTTTTTTCTGCGGACTGGCGCCGTCGCTGCCGTTTCTGATTTTGTTCCGGAACATTCAAGGCGCATGTGGCGGCGGGCGCGGGGCTTGGCCTCATTTTTGTGCCTTTGATCACGGTTACGAAAGATCCCATTCCCAGAGAAAGGATGGGCAACGCCACCAGCATCTTCAACCTGATGCGCAATATCGGCGCCAGCGTTGGCATCGCGATGGTGGAGACCATGCAGGTTCGCAAGTCGCAATTACACATCAACATTCTGGGCGAACACGTCAACCCGGCGAACCCGCTGGCGCGTCAAACCGTGGATGGGATGCGGGGCCTTTTCATGTCACAAGGCAAGGACGCAGCAACCGCGACCCGGCAGGCTTATGGCGCGGTGTGGGGAATGGTACAGCAGCAAGGGGCTATGCTGGCCTATAACGGTGTGTTCCGTTTTCTCGCGTTGACGTTCATGGCGATGTTGCCACTGCTTTTTTTGATGCGCAACCCGAAGAAGGGTGGCGCGGTGATGGCTCACTGATCGCCAGACCGCGACCTGAATAGTCAGGGCTTTGCCGTTACCTGGTCCTTGATCTTGGCATATTCTTGCTCCGGGATGACGCGCCGGCTCACCAGTTCGTGGGCGCTGCTATAAGGTCGGTCAGCGATTACGCGATCGGCTGCCTCGCTGCTCATTCCCGGCAGGCTTAGCAATTGATCTTTGCTGGCATGGTTCAGATCCAGCGGCTTGTCACGATTCCAGCCTTCTTTCACCCCCTGAGCCAGCGCCTGCGCGTCGCGCTTGATGTCCGACGTAGCTTGCGCGGTTCTCTCTCGCACCTCGTCGGGGCTGGGGTTTTGCGAAGTGCATCCGGCTGCCAAGAAAAGCAAAACGGCGGCGAAAGCGCTGATTATTTTCACCACCCTACGATGCGGGACGGGTCTGGGAGGTTGGTCTGAATGGGTCTTGGACCGTGGGTTCGTCGGTCAAGACGAGCGTTAATTTGCCGTTTGCCTGGGAAACCGAAATAGATTGGCAACCGTCCACGATCCAGTCAGCGCCAGCCTCTTCGAGTTCGGTTTCGGAGGCCGTGGTTCTGCAAGCGATGACCCGGGCGCCGGCGGCTTTGCCGGCGCGAATGCCCGCGGGTACGTCTTCCACCACGACGCAGTCGGTCGCCACCACTCCCAGCAACGACGCACCTTTCAGGTAAGGCTCGGGATCTGGTTTTCCATTTGTCACATCGTCGCAGGTGAGCAACCGCTCGGGAATCGGCAGACCAGCCGCGCGCAGTCGAACCTCCGCCAGAGGGCGGGTACAGGAGGTCACGATCGTCCATCGGTCCGGAGGAAGAGCGCTCAGCAGTTCGCGTGCACCCGGCAAAGTCACCACGCCCACGAGATCTTGAATTTCGCCGCTTTCCACTTTGAGGTTCTCGGCCTCGTGGTCGGCATGCGGGAGATAGTCGCGTATGGTCGCAATGCTGGGACGTCCATGCGCTCTACGAACAACGTCATCGGGATCGAAACCGTGCGCGATTGCCCACCCCGACCAAACCCGAGTCACGGCAGGCGTGGAGTCGATCAGTACGCCATCCAGGTCGAACAGGAGCGCGCGGCAAGAAATCTGGGTCATGTCTTACGATAGCAAACCGGCGATAGCAAACGGGCTGCGCGCTGTGAGCCGCTACTGAGGTTCCTGCGTGAGCTCGGGGTTTGGCATCGGTCCTGACTCCAGCTCCTGATGCCGTTTTTCGCGGGCTGCATTCGACATTTGGGTAAACGTCTGCATCTCGACCTTGGCCTCCTGCACGCGTCCCAGGCGCTGCAGCACTTGTCCGCGTAAATAGTGAATGCCGGGGCTGTCGGGATCGAGCTTTAGCGCTGCGTCAATCTCGGTCAGCGCTTCCGAATATTGCTTCTCACGCTGGTAGACCCTCGCGAGTTGAAAATGCGAGCTGGCGAGCTGAGGATCGAGACGCAGCGCCTTGCGAAACATAGTCTCCGCTTCTTGATCTTGCTGCTGAAGAAAGTACACCTGTCCTAGTTGGTCATAGTCGTAGCTGACGTCCGGCTCGATGGCGATATCTTTGAGGAACTCCGCTTTGGCGTGTTCCAGATCCTGCTTCTTCAGGTAAGCCATTCCGAGATTGAAGTGGACGAAGGGAAGCGAAGGATCGCCCTTGGCCGCGAGTTCAAGTTCGGTGATAGCTTCGTCATACTCTTCGCGGTTGAGATGAGCTTTGCCCATTAGAAGATGAAACTCGGGAGAGTTTTGCCCGATCTCCACCAAATGGCTTAACGCCCGCTGCTCCAGATCCGCGCGTCCCGCCTTGTTGGCCGCGATGCCCAACACATAGAGGTAATTCAACTGGCCGGAAGCCTCCGACCAGAGCGGCTCGAGCGTGCTTGCCGCATCACCATAACGCTCGAGGAAGAAATAGCACAGCCCCAGCAAATAGCGCGCCTGGAAAGAATCTGGCGCATCGCGCACCACCGACTCAAAAGGAGGAATCGCGTTTCGAAAATCGTTCTGGCGATAGTAAACCAACCCGATGTTCAGCCGTATCCCCGCAATCTGCGGCGCCAGATGTTCGGCCTTGTGCAACCTCTCCAATGCCTGCGGCCACTGCTTGCGGCGCATGTCAATCACTCCCAAGTTCGCGTACGCGCCCGCCACCTGCGGATTGACCGCAAGCACAGCTCGAAATGCGCGTTCGGCTTCATCCAGGTTGCCGGTTTTCAGCGCCGCTTCACCGCGCTGAAAAAGCTGCTGAGGATCGACACTCTGCGTGGCAGGCGCGGAGCCTGGTTTTTGCGTCTGAGCCTGCTGCATCCCAGTCGCACTGGCCGCCTGGGCCACGGCCAGCCACAGAAACGTCAGTAAAAATCGCATGGTTGCGCTTGACACTGCTTTCACTCTCTGCTGTAGTGTCCGCCAGCAGCAACATGAATTCAAGCCACGATGATTCACGGCAATTCGCGCCAAGGATGAGAAACTCGCGATGAAAGCTGAAACCGTCACGATTAAAGATGTGGCGAAGGAGAGTGGCTTTTCGTCGACCACGGTCTCCATCGTTCTGAACAATGCTCCGCTCGCACGTTACATTCCAGCGGTCACCAAGAAGCGGATTGAGCAAGCCGCCAAGAAGCTGGGTTACCGCCCCAACCTGTTTGCCCGTTCGCTTCGTAGCAAGCGCAGCCACACCGTCGGCGTCATGGTCTTCGACATGACCGACCCCTACTGCACTCTCGTCCTGCGCGGCATCGAGAATACTCTGTATCAGTCTTCCTACCTTCCGATTCTCACCGACGTTCACAACGAACGCAGCCGCTTCGAGCGTTACCTCGAGATGTTACTGGACCGGCGGGTGGAAGGCCTCATCGTGGTGGCAAACTGGCTGTTCGTGGATATCGACGTTCTGGCCGACTTGGAAAAGAGCAGCATTCCCACAGCGATGATCGGGCGTGAGTTGCGAACCGACACGGTCAGTTCCGTCATGGTCGACAACGAACTCGGGGCTCATGCCGCTCTCGAGCATCTGCACTCGCTGGGGCATCGCAAGATAGCCTTCATCCGCGGCCCCAAAACTCTGGCCGACAGCGCTCCGCGATGGAAGGGAATTCGATCTTTCGCCAAATCGAGCGGGCTGGAACTGGATTCGCGGCTGATTCTCGATCTGCCTGAATCGCGAGACCCGATTTCGAGTTTTGAAGCGGGTTACAAATTAACCGAGGATTTGCTCAAACAAAAGCGCCCGTTCACCGCCCTGATGGCCTTCGACGATATGACCGCGTTTGGAGCCATACGCGCGCTGGCAAAAGCGGGCCTGCGGGTTCCGGAACACTGTTCGGTCATCGGTTTCGATGACGTCGCCGCTTCCAGTTTGTACACACCCTCCTTAACCACAGTTCGCCAGCCCATGGAAGTTATGGGAACGATGGCAGTCAGCATTGTCGTCGACGGCATCAATGCGGTTCAGGAGAAGCGCGAAGTCGCCGCCGTGCACCGCAAAGTAGCCCCAGAACTAGCCGTTCGAGAGTCGACCCGAAACCTGTCGTGACCTGCGTCCCTCAAAGTGATTCCTGATCTCCGCGCGCTCTGCGGATGTTCGTTGCGATCTCTGCGTTGTAAGATTTGATCCGAAACCCAGACGGCAAAGTCTTAAATCGCGGAGATCGCTGAGAACAGCCGCAGAGTCCGGGGAGAAACTGCACGAAGGGCAAACCGAGGCGTCAGCGCATTCCTATTTACTTTTGATTCGGGCTCGATTTCGGGTAGTCTGTCTGATTCTAGCCGGAAGGGGAGACACGCTTGAGAGTTCGGGTGTTCTATCACGACAAATGCTTTGACGGTGCCTCGTCGGCGGCACTTTTCTCCCGTTTCTACCGCGAACGGATTCGCAACGACGTCCAGTTCGTTTACTCCGGCTTGCTGCACCGCGCGGGCTCCCTGTTCGATGAAAAGAATTTTGACGGCGACGAGAATGCCATCGTCGATTTTAAATACTCCAGTTCTCCCAAGATTACCTGGTGGTTCGATCATCACGAGAGCGCGTTTCTGTCGCCCGCCGATGCTGCCCACTTCGAGCAGGATCAGAGCAACCGCAAATTCTACGACCCGGATTTCAAATCCTGCACCAGTTTCATTGCCACCATCGCCGAGGAGCGCTTCGGTTTCGATCCCAAACCCGTGGCCGAACTGGTTCATTGGACTGACATGGTCGACGGCGCCATGTATCCCGACGCCCGCACGGCGGTCGAAATGCAAGCTCCGGCAATGAAGCTGACCATGGTGATCGAATCGAACCAGACCCACGATTTTGTTCCTAGGCTCATTCCTCTTCTCGCCAGCAAGCCTCTGGCCGAGATCATCGAAGAGCCTTTTGTGGCATCGCTCTTGCCGCCACTGCTGGAGCGTCATCAACGATCCATCGCGATCCTCAGCGAACGCACCGAATCGAAAGATGGCACCCTGTTCTTTGATGTCACCGACCATGAGCTCGAGGGCTACAACAAATTCGTTCCCTACTATCTGCATCCCGAATCCGTATACAGCGTGGGCCTGAGCAAAAGCAGTTTCCGGGTGAAGGTGTCGGTGGGATCGAATCCCTGGGCGCCCTCGGAGCCAGTCGTGAACCTGGCGAAGATCTGCGAGCGCTACGGCGGCGGTGGGCATGCCCGGGTCGGCGCCATCTCTTTCGACGTCACCCATCAGGAGGCCGCGCGCAAAGCCGCTCGCGAAATCGTCGAAGAGCTGCGAACCGCAGTGCGTGCGCAGGCGCAATGATTCCAAACCCAGCGGCCGATTCCCGTGACCACCCTCCCACCTCCGACCCCGTCGTCCGAACCGAGCACCTGGGCCGCGTGGTCAAGGACAAAGTTCTGGTCGAAGATGTCACCTTCAAAGTGCGAACTGGTGAAGTTCTCGCCATCGTGGGGCCCAGCGGCTCGGGAAAAAGTTCATTGCTCCGGTTGCTGAATCGCCTCGATGAAGCGACCAGCGGCACACTCTATGTGGAAGGAATCGACTACCGCCAAATCCCGCCCCGCGAGTTGCGGCGGAAGCTGGGCATGGTGAACCAGCGTCCTTACCTTTTTCCTGGCACCGTAGAAGAGAACCTGCAATTCGGTCCGCGGCAGCGCGGAGAGTCTTTGTCGCACGAATCGATCGAGCAACTGCTGGTCCGCGTCGGTCTGAAGGGCTATTCCAGCCGCAATGTTGCCAATCTTTCTGGAGGCGAAGCCCAACGCGTCTCCGTCGCCCGCACGCTGGCCAATTCTCCGCTGGTTCTGCTGCTCGATGAGCCTACGTCTGCCCTGGATGAAGCATCCAAGCTGGAGGTTGAGTCGGCCATTCAAAACGTCGTGCACGATCGGGGACTGACCTGCGTACTGGTTACTCATGACACCGCGCAAGCGGCGCGCGTGGCCGAGCGGGCATTGTTGCTCGAATCCGGGCATGTGGTGCGCATCGGCACCGTCAGTGAGGTTTTGCATGCTTAAGCTTTTCTTTAGCAATCAACTGTATCTGGGATTGGCGCAGGCTCTCGTTGCTGCGCTCGCGGCCATGGTGGTGGTATTGCTGGCCCGTAAACGTGGCATTCATCTGGAGCGCGATACGCTGATTGCAATGGTTCGAGGCATCGTCCAGATCGTTGCCGTCGGATCCATTCTCCTTTTGTTGCTCCGTGGTCCGCGCTGGACCAGCGGGTTTCTTCTCGCCGGAATGATCACCGCCGCGGGGGCAACCTCGGCGGGTCGCGCGAAAGGAATGCCCGACGCGTTTCGGGTTTCTGCCTGGTCGATTGCATTGGGCGCCGGCTCGGTGATCGCGCTGATGACCTGGCTCGGCGTGATCGATACGGCCATCACTTCGCTGGTGCCGGTCGGCAGCATGCTCATCGCCAATGCCATGAATACGAACGGATTGGCGCTGAATCGCTTCCGGTCCGATGTGCTGGCCCACGTCGGCGAAATCGAAACTGCGCTGGCCCTCGGAGCGGAAGCCAAGACCAGTGTTTCCCCTTACGTGCAAGCCAGCATCGAAGCCAGCCTGATTCCCGCCATCGACTCCATTCGCTCCCTCGGCATCGTATGGATTCCCGGCTTAATGGCGGGTATGCTGCTCTCCGGGGCCCGGCCAGTGTATGCTGCGGTTTACCAGTTCGTGGTGCTGGCCATGATTTTTGCCGCTTCTGGCCTGACCTCGCTGGTCAGTACGTTGCTGATTCGGGACCGAATTTTTACCCCGGCGCAACAATTGAGTTTGCAACCAGGGAGATAATGTTGTAATGAGTTCTAGCGT
>Ga0210401_10000945_pt1 | contig 35012 bp, 40 predicted proteins | sample IncBWH32MmetaG_FD_150866 | JGI IMG/M metagenome (GOLD analysis project Ga0210401, IMG submission 150866) | Forest soil microbial communities from Barre Woods Harvard Forest LTER site, Petersham, Massachusetts, United States - Inc-BW-H-32-M | ecosystem: Environmental > Terrestrial > Soil >... | reverse complement strand
GACCACAGAAGAAGGCGATCGCAACTAGGGCGTGGGGAATGCGCGGCGGCACCAAGTTCACTCCTGTTGGACACGGCGGGCGTAGCTTAGTTACGCGGTGTTACCGAAGATGTAACCTGCTCCGAGAGCGTGCTTCGCCCGTCGGGCGCCAACACTACAGCCGGTGGCTGCTGCGGGGCTAGTTCGAGTTTCCGGGCAAAGTGGGATCCATATCTCCTGGCGTAGATCTTCGTGAATTCCGCGCCAAGGAAAAACAACTGCGCCGAATAGTACACCCATACCAGAACGGTAACCAGGGACCCCGCCGCGCCGTAAGCCGACCCCAAACCCAACTTGCCAAGATACAACGCCAGCAATTGCTTGCCGATGGTGAAGACCAGCGCGGTGAAACAAGCTCCTACGATCACATCCCGCCACTTCAACGGCTCGTCAGGTACGAATTTATAGATGGCGGCGAAAATCAAGGTAATCGTGATAAACGAAACGAAGAATGTTGCCAAGTGTAAAACGAACGCAGGCAGCGGCACTAGTGAGCCGACATATCGCCCCAGCGCGACAATCCAGACGCTCCAGATCAGAGAAACGACCAGAACGAAGCCCGCTCCTAAGACCAGTAGCAAGGAAAAGAACCGCTCCTTCACGAAGTCGGCGACGCGACTGGAGAATTTGCCGGCACTCACCGGAACATGCCATATCATGTTAAGCGCCTCATGCAACTCGACGGCTACTGAAGTAGCGCCAAAGATCAGCGTCAGCAGGCTGAGAATCGTTGCGATTACGCCGGCCTGAGGTTTATAGGCTCCCCGAATCACTTCCTGAATCGCCTGGGCTCCCACCGGGCCCACTAAGTCTCGAATTTCCCAGGCAAACTGCCCTTCGGCCGCCTCAGGGCCGAAAACCGCCGCGCCCACCGCAACAATCACGACTACCAGCGGGGCCAGCGATAATAACGTGAAAAAGGCCAATGAAGCTCCCAAACGCTGGGCGTTGTCATTGTTCCATTCGCTGCAGGTCTCTTCGATAATGCCCGGTATTTCTTTCAGGTGCAGGCGTGAGAACAGCTTCAGGTGACGAAGGATCTCGCGACTGGTTCCGGCTTCGGCCTCTCTGGATGTTTCGGCCATAAATGGCCACTCACGCCTGAAAGTGAGACGTCGGGCTACCGGAAATATTTCTCGTACCACCGAATCGACCGCTCAGTCGCGTCAATCACATGCTTGGGTTCCCGCAGACCGTGCCCTTCCCGGGGATACCGGACCATCACGGAATCCACGCCCACGTCCCGAATCGCGACGTAATATTGCTCGTCCTCTGCGATCGGCACATCGTTGTCGTTCTCTCCGTGGATGAACATAGTTGGTGTGTGAACGTTGGCTACGTGTTTCAGCGCTGAGCGCTCCCAAAGCACATCCATCAGGTTGCCTTGATGCGGAAAAGCGCCCCACTCCATTTGCTCGTATTGGTTGTAATAAGTCATGTAGTTGTAGCTGATCAGATTGCTGATTCCGGCTAATGGAATCGCTGCCTTGAACTGGTTGGACTGCGTGATGATCCAGTTGGTCAACTGACCGCCGTAGCTGGTGCCTTCGATGCCCAGCCGGTCGCGATCGAGCCAGAGATTTCGCCGCAGCGCCGCGCTCACACCATATAGGACATCTTGAGCCTCGTTGCCATTCTGATCGCCGTAGATCGCGTCGGTGAACTTCTGTCCATAGCCCGTCGATCCGCGGTAGTTCACCATCAACGTTGCCCAGCCGCGCGACGAGTAAACCTGGTTCTTAAAATCGAAGGCCGGACCTTGCTGGCCGTGAGGGCCGCCGTGGATATTGACGATCATCGGATACTTCTGGTCGGCGCGAAAGTTAGCCGGATAGGTGAGAAACGCCTCCACGGTCCACAGATTATCGTTGCTGATGAAGGTGAACGACTCCACCTGCTCGACCGTTTTTCCACTCAGGGGTTCCCGATTCAAGTCGGTAAGCTTTTGCGGCGGCTCTTCGCCATTTTTCAGATAAAGCTGCGCCATGTCGCCAGGCGACGTGAACGCGTAAGCAATCTGATTTCCGTGCGACGACCAAGCGCCGACGCTGCCGCGATCATTCACTAGCGCGACTGGCGCTCCACCCGATACCGGCATCCGATACAGCCTCACATTGCCCCGCTCCAGCAGTCTGAACAACACCGCTCGGCCATCGTCCGCCCAACCGGCGTCGCCTTGCCGATTGTCGATTGCGCCCGTGAGTTCATGCCGGTTCTTTCCATCGGAGTCCATCACCCAGACGTGCGTGTCTTCCATGGTGGTCTCCAGGTCGGTGAGCCCACGCTTGGTAGCTTCGTAGACAATCATCTTGCCATCCGGCGACCACCGCGGCCGATACTCGGCATTTTCCGTTGCGGTCAGCCTGCGCGTCTCGCCGGTGGCCGGATCGAGCGTCAGAATATCGTAATTGAAGAACTGGTCTTCGTTGGGCTCACGATTAGAGATAAAGGCGATCTCTTTTCCGTTCGGCGACCAATCGATAGAGTGCTCATAGTGCGTACCAGTAGTGAGCTGCTTCGATGTGCCCGAAGCAACGTCAACCACAAAAATATGCAGCCGCTTATTGTCGTTGAAATGCGAATTGCCTTCGGACGCTGTGGGTTTGTAGAGATAGCGCGTGATGACAATCGGGTCGCCGGTCGAGTCCGCGGTTTCGGGGCCGGGCTGCGAGGTGACGTAAGCGATGCTATTGCTATTGGGAGACCAGGAAATATTTTTGCCGGTGGTCGGCAGCGGCGCGTTGGTGCCGTCGAGCGGCCCTAGATACTTCTTCCCGCTACCATCCGGATGTGCAACGATTAAGCCCGACTTGCCACCCAGTCTGCCGGAATAGGCGACCCACTTTCCATCCGGCGACCATTCTGGATCCCCGGATGGCTCGTTCGCGGCACTCAAGCAAATCGACTTTCGATCCGCCAGCGTCATAATCCAAAGCTGTCCCACCGGCCGGTCTGGAACGTCGTTGCGCGTGATCGTGTAGGCGATGCGTGAGCCATCGGGCGAAAATTGAACCGTTCCGACCGAGCGCAGCTTTTGAAGATCAGCCGGCTGAAAGCCAGCGGGAAAGCAGCTCACGGCACAGGCGGCTAGTAAGAAAAGACGGGTGCACATGGCTGCCAACATAGCAAATGGCGGCAGTACTCGGCCAGGAGCTCCGATTAGGTTAACCTTCTTCTGAATGAGCACAGCCTTTATTTGTTTCACCTGCGGCGCGCAGTTTCCTGCCTCGGCCGAGCCACCGCTTGAGTGTCCAATTTGCCAGGATTCCCGCCAGTTCGTTGGTCTGGATGGACAACGATGGACGACCCTCGAGCGACTCGCCCAAAAGCACCACAACGTGATCATCCAGGAGGAGGCGTGGCTCTATTCCGTCCATACCGAGCCTCACTTCGCTATCGGCCAGCGGGCTTTTCTGCTTCAGACACCCAATGGCAATGTGCTGTGGGACTGCCTGGCGCTTCTCGATCAGCCGACGATTGATGCCGTTCGTGAACTCGGCGGCATCGCGGCCATCGCGATCTCGCATCCACACTATTACACAACCATGGTGGAATGGAGCCTGGCTTTCGATAATGCTTCGATTCATCTTCATTCGGCCGACCACCAGTGGGTGACGCGGCCCCACTCGAACATCCAGCATTGGATGGGCGATAGCAAAAAGCTGCTCGATGACCTGGTCTTAATTTACACGCCTGGTCATTTTGATGGCTTTCAGGTTTTGCATTGGCCAAACGGAGCCGATCGAAAAGGCGTTCTACTGTCGGGCGATCAACCACAAGTCTGCATGGATACTCGGTGGGTATCGTTCATGTACAGCTATCCGAACTACGTTCCACTCGGGGCGAAGGCCATAGGCGACATCGTAGCCCGGCTAGAGCCGTACAATTTCGACCGCATTTACGGGGCGTTTCCGCAAAGGACAGTGATCGCCGATGCGAAGCAGACGATGCGACGCTCAGCCCAGCGCTTTATGGACGCGATTGCCGGCGCCGCTTAGCGACGCTAGGGTGTAACCCGGTTCGTATTTCTTATAAAACCGAAGTACACGAGCGACATAGGTTCGGGTCTCGCGGAAAGGAGGGACTCCGCCGTAGCGCTCGACGGCCCCTGGACCCGCGTTGTAGGCCGCGATCACTCGCTTGAGCGCATCACCCTTTCCCGCATAGCGTCGCGACAGCCAGCTCAAGTAATGCGTTCCAGCATCGATATTTTGCTCCGGAACAGCGGGATCTGCGCCGAACTCGCGGGCCGTCTCAGGCATCAATTGCATCAGCCCGATAGCGCCCTTAGTCGACACCGCAGCCTGCGAAAATCCCGATTCGGCCGCAATGATACTCTTCACGAACGCGGGATTAACCTGATGCTTGCGCGCCGCGGCCGCAATAATCTCACTCAATGTGAATTTGGGAGCTGGGATGTGAAGCCGTGTGAGCACTGGACACAGAATCTGTATCTTCAACACTTCCAAAACACGGGCGGCAATTATGCACGAGGCAAACAAGAGAAAGAAAGTCAGCAGTTTCAATAGGCTCCGCCAGGGAATCTTTGTGGGACACCGACAAGACGTGGCCCACTATACAAATGGTAACCATCCGACGGCCGTCTAACCGTTAGCGGAGCACCCGCGGCTTACAAAATCGAAGAGTTCCGTTACATTCATGTGTTACCTAATCCCGGTATTGACCTGTGATATCCTCACACCAAGCAACACACCGCAGTTCGTAAAAAGACTGTGGCGAGGCGGGGATAATATTGTTGGTCGTTAAAGCTGCATCTCCTGTCGGGGAATCTTATTCGGCGACGCTGTTTACAAGCGCGGCCGCAATCAGAGCACTTGCCGATAAGGTCCAACCGTTATTGTTGGAGCGACACAGCACCTGGCATCCAGATTTCTTCCTGGCTTCTGTATCTGAAAAATATTGGAAGCCGTGTGCTGTGGCGGTCACCTGCAACAACCACGTGGTGGGCATTATTTATGCCAAGGAAAGACTGTTTTTTGGCTGTCCGACCGGCGTCGTTTACAGTGATTCAACATTGGGGACGAACATCGTCGCTGAGCCAGTACATCGAGAACACGTCCTGAGCTTGTCCGTACAAGCGCTTCTCACGGCCGGTAGGGCTCGAGCGTTGAGACTGGTCGTACCTTTCGACGTGTTCGATAGCCAGATGATGTCGAGAATCGCCGCTTCGCTGGACATGGAGATGGCTTCCTTTCAAATTGCCAACCACAGTCATATGGCACTCCCATCGAGCTACAACAAGTTCTTGGACGGTCTGGGTACCCACACGCGGCGGAATTTTCGCTACTACAGGCGGCGGTTCGAAGCAGCCGGAGGTTACTACGTAGGACAGGTATCGTTCGAGCATTTCTGCGCGGCAGCATGGCAGCTCCAAGGAAAATCGTCGATACGTGCAGATGTGAACGCGATCAAACGAGCGCTCAAAATGCTGTCGGCAATACACGAGCCGCTATTGGTCGGCTTGCAAGCGTCCAGCGGTGAATGGCTGAGTGTCGCGGGCGGTTGGCGTGAGAATGGGCGAGCGACGTTGCTATTTCAAATGAATAACGATCGAGAATACGATCGTGATTCAGTCTCGCAGGTGCTGCGTTCCTATCTCATCGAGGAGCTAATCTCACGGCGTACCAACGATCTCGTCTTTTGGGCTGGCACTTCGGCGCCTTTGGCGCGGTACGCGCAGAACATGCCCGCGTTGGCCTTGTATCTGGATTCACGCAACCCCAGTTGGCGTCTGTTCCGAAGGCTTGTATCCCCAGTAGTGTCTCGTCTTCCAAGACGGTGGATGGAGTTCGGCCATTGGATAATACCGGCTCGACGATGAGCAACTCAACAACTGTTACCGAAGAGTTCTCTCAACGTGAACCACCATGCCTCATACCGGGGGATTTCGGTCGCGGAAATGTCCAGCGACGCAGCCTCGATTGCGGTGAGTAGCACCACGGCCAGCAATGCCATGGGTCTTACGCTCAAAATGATCAATGACGAATTGCGACGCCTCGGACACGACGTTCATATCGAGAAAGGCGATGGGTACTTTTACTTTTGGAAGGGTGACGAAAACAACTGGCTGGACAGAACTGTCAATGTGCCGAATGTCAGCAGTTTGACGCTGCAACAATGGATCGACGAATTCGAACGATTGAAGAAACTGAACGGCAAGATGCTCCCAGGCAAGGTGCCAAAGAAGGCGCCGAAAACGCCGAAGTCCACGAGCACTCAGCCGCGCACGTTCAGAACGTGAACATTTTTCGTCCGATCAGTGGTCATGCCCAAATCCTCACGATCGAACCGTAGAACTTAAAACAGCCCACGAAGGGTGAGGCTGAGATCGTATGATTCGTGATCTTGTAGACGCCATCCATAGCCTGTTTACGATGGATCGTGCCGAGTGCGTCTGGCAGGAAAAACCCGGCGAAGTGGGATCGAACACCCATTCCCGGTTGAATCTCATCAGCAGCTTCGACAAGCCATCGCAGCCTATGAAACCCCGGATAAGTCAGAGTCAACAGGCACAGTTCCGGGCACAGGCAATCAAGTAGCAAGGGCTTGGTGCTGAATCGTTCACCCATAGACTGTGTGTTGGTGGGCGAAAAAAACGCGCCGGATTTGTTACGGATGCACGCGCTAGATTTTCGGTTCGTGGCCCGTCGTGGCACAAATCGAGCGTCGCGATCGAAACGCCCTTGGTGCTGGCTAAGGATCGTGGCGCTCCGTGCTATTTTGTTGTCAACTCCGTCCGCATCCAAGGGTGAATACAGCACTGGAACTTGGTTGTTGTTCCGCTCGGCAGAATGGCGCTACCAGCAACTGGACCGACTTCGGTCGTCTCCGCCTCTACGAATATATTGCTAGGGCTTTCGGGTTTCGGGATCAGAACACCCATCGCAACGGTGGCGCATTCCGGCGCTGGCACGGGAGTACCAGACAACTTATTGAGGAACGGAATGTACCCGCCGCCGAACTCTTTGACCTTCGTGAAGGTGTGTACTTCTCCGGCACGGTTTTCCAAACTCAGGACCGTTCCTGGTTCCAGACTTCCAGCCGACGGATCGAAAAGCCAGGAGCCTGCCTTTTGAGCATTCGTGAGTTGCGTGACGAAATGTGCAAAGGTAATTGTTCCGTTCCCGATGCACGTTCCAGGTCCGACAGCGGCGTTGAACGACGCTGGGTCGCAAGGACCCTGCATTCGTATCACCATGGGGTTGCTGCTACCAATGAGAACCACGGCAGCTACAATCGGTATCATCGCAATCGCTAGCTTTCCGCACAATTTCCCCGTTATCATATTTTCTTATCTCCTTTGGATGTTTCGCTGGATTTCGATTTTGGCGTTACCAGCAGAGGGAGTATACACCCATCTGCTCTTCGGAACAAGTTTATTGGGGGTCGCCAGTCTATTGAGGGTTGCCTTGGAGGCTCAGTACGTCCAGTACCTTTCAAACACTGGTGTACTCCTCGCCCACTCGCAGTTGGTCATCCATGACGGCCTATCCGCAACCAACCCACTTGGCGGGGAGACGCCGCTTCGGTGCAGGATCTTCTCCGCCGAGCATCGTCCGTCCTCGCAGCAATTACACAGTTCAGTGGATGTAGAATTCGGACATGGCTGATTTCCCGCATCTCCCAAAATTCGTGCTTTCCGAGTTACCGAATATTGGACCGCCGTCGAAGCCACCATTGCCAACTACGCGAGTGCGGTCCATCAACGACTTCAGAAATTGATCAGCGTTTTCGATGCGAGCTTGGATGAACAGCATGAAAAGGGTATGTGTGAAACCATTTGCTACGGACGCCCAAATCGCCGCTCGACGTTTTGCCCCTAACTTGTTTGGTGCGGATGAGAGGACTTGAACCTCCACTCCCTTGCGAGAACTAGAACCTGAATCTAGCGCGTCTGCCAATTCCGCCACATCCGCACGGTGGTGGGCCGTTTCTATTGTCCGAGACTGCGGCGGCGAGTGTCAACCTTCGAACGGGCGGCCGGCTTGGTTTTCTTGCGCGCCCGCAGGCCTAGAATGAGTTGCATGACGCGCAGTTCAATCTGGTCCCGCACTTCCCGATAGATCTCTTCGCTTTCACCGATGGGATCGAGGATCTCCCATCGCTCCACCGGAACCGCGGGCTTCACCGGCAGCTCCATCCCGGACATATTAATGATGAGGTCCGCCTGGCCATCCGTTGTCTTGAAATCCTTGGGATATATATTGCCCACGTCGATGTTCTTTTCAAGCATGACCTTATGGGTCAAAGGCGCAACGGACATTGCAGGCGCAAGCCCGGCGCTGGAGGCCTGGAGGACGTCGGAGCCGTAGGTGCGAGCGAAGCCTTCCGCCATCGGGCTGCGGCACGAATTCCCGATGCAAAGAAATAAGACCCGGGTATGAGACACTTGCCTTTATTTTACCGAAACTACCGCCGGGACCGATTTAATAGAAGTACTAGACCTTATCCAGAAACATTTTGTGGATACGAAAATCGTCCGTCAGCTCGGGATGGAAAGTCGCCACCAGATGCCGGCCCTGTTCCACAAGCACCGGGTCGCCTTGATACTTAGCCAACACCTTGGCCTGATCGCCCACCCGGCGGATAATTGGAGCGCGAATGAACACCGCTTCCAGGTCGCCCTCCAACCCTTCCGGTTTCAGCCGCGCAATCCGGCTATCGAGCTGCCGCCCATATGCATTCCGCTCGACGCCAATATCCATGAGCCCCAAAGAGCGCTGCGGAGGATTTAGAACTTCCGAGGCCAACAAAATCGCGCCAGCGCAAGTCCCGAAAATCGATCGCCGCGCACCGAACTCGCGCAACGGTTCGAGCATTTGCTCTTCTTCGAGCAGCTTCAACATGGTGCTGCTCTCCCCGCCCGGGATCACCAACCCATCTACTTGATCCAGATCGGTGGCGGAGCGCACTTCAAACGGTTCCGCTCCGACCTGCGCCAAGGCCCTTTCGTGCTTTTCGAAATCGCCCTGCAGCGCGAGCACACCGATCCTTTTCTTCGCTCGCTGGGCCATTACCAGCCTCGCGTCTGCAGCAGCTCCGATTCGGGCAGCTTGGCGATGTCCAGTCCGAACATCGCGACACCCAGGTCTTCGCTTGCTTCGAGTAACTTGGCCGGATCGTTATAGTAAGTGGCCGCCTTCACGATAGCGCGCGCCCGAGCCTCGGGATCAGAGGACTTAAAGATGCCCGATCCGACGAACACCGCCTCGGCGCCTAGCTGCATGACCAACGCGGCATCCGCTGGAGTCGCAATGCCGCCGGCTGAGAAGTTGGGAACCGGCAGCTTGCCGTGTTCGGCCACCCATTGCACCAGCTCAAGCGGCGCCTGCAGTTTCTTGGACTCCGCTACTAGTTCTTCGGAACCCAGAACAGTCAGCTGCTTCATCTCTTTAACGATGGTCCGGATATGCCGTACCGCCTCGACGATATTGCCCGAGCCCGCTTCGCCCTTGGTACGAATCATGGCAGCGCCTTCGGCGATCCGCCGTAGAGCCTCGCCCAGATTGCGCGCGCCACACACAAACGGGACTTTGTAATTGCGCTTGTCGATATGGTGCTCTTCGTCAGCCGGGGTCAGCACCTCGCTCTCGTCGATGTAGTCGACTTCCAGCGCTTCCAAAATGCGCGCCTCCATGAAATGGCCGATGCGAGCCTTGGCCATCACCGGGATGCTGACCTGGTGCATGATCTCGCGAATCTTGCTGATGGGCGCCATGCGCGCCACACCGCCTTCTTTGCGGATATCGGCGGGCACGCGCTCCAGCGCCATAACAGCGGTGGCGCCCGCCTTTTCGGCAATGACCGCCTGCTCGGCGTTCGTCACATCCATGATCACGCCGCCTTTCAACATTTCGGCCAGGCCGATTTTGAGGCGGAAGTTGTCGTCGAGGTACATGTATTCTCCTTAGACCATTGCGGGAGCTTCGATGCGCGGGGAATGCGCGCGCATGCGCTCCAGTTCGTTTTGAAATATACGACCGAGGATGGCAACGCCGGATCGGATCTGATCCGGAGTCATCCCGGCAAAACTGATACGTAAACTGCTTGGTTGCGAGTGCGATACCGCGAAATATTTGCCTGGCAGGTAGGTGACGCCTTCGCGTTCAGCGCGCGGCAGCAACTCGCCGGCATCCAGCCCACCCGGCAAGCGGACCCACAGACTCATCCCGCCGCGCGGCCGCGTAAAACTTGTTCCCCTCGGAAGGTACTTATCGCACGCGGCGAGTACGGCGTGGAGGCGATCACGCCCGGCCGTCAGCATCTTTTGACGATGCTGCTCCAGACGCCCCGATTCGGCGAAGCGTAACAGTACGGCCTGCGAAAGCTGATCGGTGTGCAGATCGCTCCATTGCTTGGCTTCGGTCAGCTTCTCGATCAGCGGACGCGGGCCGATGACCCAGCCAACGCGGAGCCCTGGGAACGCCAGCTTCGAAAAGCTGCGCAACAGGACCGTGTCACCGGTTTCGTCCAGGCGCTTCAGGGGAGCGATCGAGTCGCCTTCGTATGCGAGCGGCCCATAGATATCGTTTTCGACGACGATGACGCCCGCCGGTTGCGTGATCCGCAGCAGTGCTTTGCGGGATGCCAGCGACAGCGTGGCGCCCGTCGGGTTTTGAAAATTCGGCGTGACAACCAACAATCGCGCGTGCTCGCGAGCGATGATCCGTTCTATAGCTTCGAGATCGAGCCCGTCGTCGCCGACCGGAACGCCAATCAGCCGGGCGCCGCCTCGCTCGAAAGCGTGCCTTACGCCCAGATATACCGGGTCTTCGAGCAGAACCGTCTCGCCATTTCGGACCAGGGTTCGTTGGAGCAGATCGACCGTTTGCTGGCATCCGCTGGTGACCAATATGTCGTCGGAGTCACGCGCGATGCCTTCGGCCCGGGAGATTTCGAGAAGGTAGCGGCGCAGCGGCGCGTAGCCAGAGGGCGAGCCTAACTGCAAGATAGTTTGCGCCTCGGCACTATGGATCACTTCCGTGCAACTGGATCGGAATTCCTCTAGAGGAAAAAGCAACTCGGATGGCCGTGAGCTGGAGAAGCTGGCCAGCGGCGTGGAGGCGGGCGCGGCCGGGGACGGGACCGCTGGCTCGAGGACATCGGTCCAGTTCAATTGGGTTCGTTTTGCAAAACCCTCCGCCACGAAGCTCCCACGTCCGACGTGGCCCGTAATCAGTCCCTCGGACTCGAGCAGTTCGTAAGCAGCCGAGACAGTGGTGCGGTTCAGTCCAAGTTGGCCAGCCAATTCCCGAGTGGCTGGTAGCCGGTCGCCCTTGGCAAGCTGTCGAGATTCAATTAACTGTTTAATCTGTAGATATAACTGCCGATAAAGAGGGGAGTTGGAACTTTCATCAAGGGCGCTGATCGGCAGCATTCTGGTACGCCAACGAGTATACCATATTGGCTGGCTTGGCTGCAAGGTGCCCTAGCTATCTACGTCTGGCATCGTGATGCTATAATCATCATGATGCGCACGACAGTCAACCTGCCAGAAGACATTCATCAGGCGGTAAGCGCTCTGGCCGATTTAAAAGGGCTGTCCTTGGGCGATGCTTTAGCTGAATTGGTTCGGCGAGGAATGAAACCATCGATCATAATCGATACCGGCAAAGCGTTCCCATGCTTTGTGCTTCCGCCGGACGCTGAGCCGATCACTCTGGAACAGACACTGGCAGCTGAAGATGAGTTGTGAAGCCTTATCTGCTTGATGTAAATGTTCTCATTGCTCTCGTTTGGCCTTCGCATGTCCATCACCGCCTGGCTCAAACGTGGTTCGCGGAGCGCCGGTCAGTCGGATTCTGTACCTGCCCACTGACCGAGATCGGCTTTCTCCGGATTTTCTCGAATCCGAAGTTCACCCGCAAAGCGGTCCTGCCAGCCGAGGCACTGGCATTACTCCAGCGAATAAAAGCTATGGCCGAGCATGAATTCTGGACCGACGACCTGCCGGTCACCGTCGCGCTTGGCGGCGGCGAGAGCATCGTGGGGCATCGGCAAATCACAGACGCGTATTTACTAGCACTGGCGCGTAGTCGCGGTGGATTGCTCGCGACGTTTGATCGAGGCGCGCTCTCCCTGGTCCGGCGTGACGAGGGGTTGGTGGAACTGGTCGGTTTATTGTGAACTTTGCGGAGCTTCCACCGCCAGCAAAACCAGCGACAACCACAGCAGGTCGGCCAGCAACAAGTGCATCAGTTGCATCCAGATTGGGGCGAGTAGCGTGATATTGATCGTTCCTGCTCCCAGTTGAGCCACAGCGAGCACAATCACCGCCAGCGCGATTTGCGAGGCCAGCGGCCGGGGCTTTGAACGCAACACCGACATCGCCGCGTAGGCGAAATACCCGGCCGCCAGGACAGCCAGCACTGGATGTAGAACACGAAGGCGCAAGAGAAAACTCGAAGCCGTCGAAAGATCCTGGCGCATGCCTTCGGCCAGCGATGCCACTGGATAAAGCGTATCGCCCAGAGCCGCAATGGCTCCCGTTACGCTGACCACCACTGCGATGGGCAAAGCCGCAATCACACGAGACGATGGGCGCACGGCGTCGGGCACTGGTTCGCGCGAATACCACGCTGTCAAAGCCAGTGCCGCCAATAAGAATTGCGTATTCACCAAATGCAGCGACAAATAAAAAGCCCGCCCCACCGAGGCATTGGAGGCGACGAACTCGAACAGCACCAGCCCGGCGCCCAGAAGCGCTTCAGCGAATAGAAAAACAACTGATAAGAGCGCGTAACGCCGCACCCGATGGTCGCGCGGGAAACGGAGCACGCTCCACACCGCCAGCCACCCAGTAGCCAGCAGTGATACCGCGCTGGTCATCCGATGTGTGAATTCGATGATGGTCTCCAGGCGCGGCGCGCGTGGGACTACGTCGCCATTACATAGCGGCCAATGATTGCCGCAACCGGCGCCCGATCCGCTGGCGCGCACGTAAGCGCCCCACAGCACCACGAATAGATTCCAGGCCAGCACAGCCCAGGCATAGCGTGTGAACGTGGCCGGCCGACTTTTGGGCGGAGACGCAATGATTGCGGGCACGCAACCTCAATGTAACAAGCTTTAATGTAACAAGCTTTGATAAAATTGGTTCGCTAAGCTGTGATGCATTTTCGCCGGTCTGCTCCGCTGTTCGCTGTTCTGGTCGCTCTTCTCGCCGAAAATTTGCCAGCGCAAAAGAAGAAACCCGCATCCGACGACGAAGGCTACATCCCGGTGGTGGCACCAGAGACCAAGCAAAAGAAGAAAAAGGACGAAGGCACCCAAACGCTGCCTCCTCCTAAGGAACTCCCGGGCGCCGTGACGGCCGACACGGAGCGCCTGGCGTTCGGCGCGTCGCCCTTGATCGGAAAAGGCTTGCTTTCGCAGCAGACCCGGGATGCGTTGAAGGCGCTACTCAAAACCAATCATGGGACCATCGTCAAGCTGCGCGCGTTCGTGGCCGGCTCGGGAGATCTGCGCCGCGTGGGCGAGTTGGTGGCTGAGACATTCTCCGAAAAACATTTACCGCTGCCGGTGTTGAGCGTGGTGCAGGTGGGCGCGCTTCCCATGGAAGGCGCTCAAGTGGTGCTGGAGAGCATTGAGGTGGATAAGAGAGTAGTAAATCCCCACGGGGTCGCTTTCCTGGCCGGCCAAAACGCCCCCAGTGTCGCGCAGTCTCTGGCGCGATTGACGACCGCTCTCAGTGCCGGAGGCATGCACTCCGAAGATGCGCTGCGCGTGACCTGTTTCGTCAGTTCGCTAGATGAGCAGCGCGATGCGCACCAACTAATGATGGCCGCTTTCCCCGGAGCGGTACTGAACTATCTACAGATGCAGCGCGAGCCGGTGATGCCGGCGGCGGAATGCGAAGCGGTAGCCCGGCTCCGAACGTCGATCGCGCAGCCGGTGAGCTTCCTCAATCCGCCCGATCTCGACAAATCGCCGAACTATTCGCAATTGGCACTGGTCAGGAGTCCCAAGCTGGTGATCACCGGGACTCAACTTGCGTTCGGAAGCCAGGAGGCCGACATCAAGCTGGCGTTTGAGCGGCTGCAGCGAGTGCTCAGCTCTTCCGACGCGCGCTTTGATCAGGTGGTGATGTCGCACGCTTACGTCACTTCCAGCGCGATCATCCCGCGCGTGCGGACCGTGAGAGCGAGCTATTACAGCAGCACCACGCCGCCGGCAAGCACGCTGCTGTCTTTCCAGGGTCTTCCTTCGCTCGATGCCGCATTCGGCGTGGATGTGATCGCGGCCACGGATTCGCCTACGGCCCGGCGTTAATGGCCAAACACACGGCACTCCCCGAATCAAGGCCGATCCGGCGGGCCGCTCTCGGCCTTCGTGCGCATTCCGGATGGGCTGCGCTGGTGGCTTTGGCAGGCTCATCTGAATCCGCAATGGTGGTCGTCCGGCGGCGGATCGAGACGGCCGACCCGTCCATTCGAGGATCGAAGCAGCCCTTCCATGCCGCCGAGCCTCTTGATCTCCAGGATGCCGAGGCGCTGATCAAGAAGTGCACCGAAAGCACCAAGCGGCTGTCGCGCGACGCCCTCAAAGCGACGATCGGCGATTTGCGCGGGAAAGGTTTCGAGGTCAGCGCCTGCGGAGTGATTCTCGGATCTGGCCGTACACTGCCGCCGCTCCCAGCGATCCTGGCATCGCACGCGCTGCTTCACACCGCCGAGGGAGAGTTCTACCGCCAGGCGCTAGTGGAAGCAGGCGAGCACTGTGGACTGCGAGTGGTTGGCGTCAAAGAGCGGGAAGCTTACGACCGGAGTGCGGCGCGGTTGGGTCTTTCCGTGGCCGCGCTCGAAAAGCGCATCGCCGAACTCGGACGCGGCATCGGTCCGCCCTGGACGCAGGACCAGAAGTACGCGGCGCTGGCGGGTTGGATGGCGTTGACCAAGGCGGGTGACTAACATGGCGCAGAAAATAATCCTCGCGATGCTACTGCTTCTGGCGCCGGCCGTCGTCCACGCGGGGTTTCTTAAGATCTGGCAGTTGAAAGAAACCGTGGCAGCCCCCGTACTGGTGGTCGGCCGGGTCATCGACGTGAAGAAGATAGAGCGAGTTCCTGACGGGACGCTGGCGTGGAAAGCTGAGACCTGGTCGATGACGGCCGAATTTCAGGTGCTGCGCTCCTATACCGCTTCGGGAGAGCCTTTCACGGCTGACCGGATACAAGTGCATTTCTTGGCGTACGGCCCGAGTGTTAAACAGTTCAACGGAAGCGATCCCCCGCCCCTTCCCCAGCTCGAATCCGGTCACGTGCTGATTCTCCCGCTGAAGGAAAACAAAAGCCAGGCCTCGGAGTTGTGGCAGCTCATGGCCGATTCCGGGGTGGACGTAGCGATACCAGCACGAGCGGAAATGACAGACTCTGCACCAGCACCCATCACTGCGCGTGGTTTTCTCGACCGCGAGATTGCCAGCGCGCTGTCCCGAGGGACATCGCCGGACGTTACTGCAGTAGCGGGTTATCTGGCGCAGCAATCCGAGGATCTCACTAGCGAGCTGATGCCGCTGCTAGAACCTGCTATTGGCGACGACCGCGAGCGCTGGGCGGAAATAGCAGCAAATCTCATGGCCGCGCAGGGCATTCCACGGCCGAGCGTTGCCGATCTCTTGGCGCGGAAAGTTGAACGGAAGGCTTGGCCTGGGAGAGAGAGCTTCTTCTTGGCCCAAGCTGCTTTACAAAAACTGAAAGCGTCTCCAGAAACGGACGTGCTCCTGATACGAACGTGGATCGAGGAAGCGCCCTTGCACGCATGGGGCTCCGCAAATTCCTTGCTTGAATACGGCGACAATTCCATAACCACCGAGACGCTTCGGCAAGCTCTCCGGGATGATCTTGAGGGCTCGTCTTATATTGCGTGGACGCTGGCCCGCAACGCACATCAGGCTACGCTCCGGGACGCTCTGGCGCGGGCGCTTAGAGTCGCGGATCGTCCGGCCAGCGACTATAACGATCTGCAGGGTGCGGCGGCGCTGCTGCGGGATTCCGGAAGCGATCAGGAACTGAGGCAGCTCGCGGGCTTGGTTCGGAAGTACCAGACACAAGACGAAAACTTCTACAACCTCCTTTGGCAAGATGCGACCATGGATGGTAATCCTCGCGAAGCGCGAGTGCTTTCCGTGGTGCTGCGTGATCGCCGCATCGCGTTTGGTGAAATACGGTATTGCGATTTGGCCGTCGCCGAACTAGAGAAGGCAGCCGGCCAGCACTTCGGCTCCGGTGGTGCGACGTTGAAAGAGCGCGATACCGCGGTGTCCGCGGCGCTGGCCTGGCTCAAGACTCAAGGAATTTTCGATTGACGAATGCGCTTGAGATAAAATTGAAGCTCGCTAAAATCACATGCTCCGTATAGCTACTGTCTTTCTGCTTCTACTCGGCGTGAATCAATTCGCCTTGGCCCATGGCGTCACAGGCAGCGACGCCGACTTCCTCAAAACGGTCTCCGGCCCGCACGTTGGGCCATTCCTGTACCTGGGCGCCAAGCACATGGTCACCGGTTACGATCACCTGCTGTTCCTTTTCGGTGTGATCTTTTTCCTTTACCGACTGCGTGACGTGGCGGTGTACGTGACATGTTTCGCGGCCGGGCATAGCATTACCCTACTGGCGGGAGTGCTGAGCGGCGTGCACGTCAATCCTTATCTGGTGGATGCTCTGATCGGGTTTTCGGTGGTCTACAAGGCGTTCGATAACCTAGATGGCTTCCGTACTCTGTTCGGCTGGGAACCAAATCCGAAAGCTGCCGTCTTTATATTTGGGCTCATCCATGGCTTCGGCCTTGCCACCAAGCTGCAGGATTTTGCGCTGTCGTCGAAGGGCTTGATCACCAATATGATTTCATTCAACGTGGGCGTCGAGATCGGGCAAATCATTGCATTGTCCATCATCCTGGCCTTCATGGTGGTCTATCGCCGCACCAATGGATTCATTCGTCATGCCGTGCTTGCCAATGTAGTGCTTATGACCTCGGGCTTCGTCCTGGCCGGATACCAGATCGCCGGCTATGTCCTGGGGCCGGCCGCATGACGCTGAGCATGCCCGGGCCGCGCGGCCTCCTAATTCGTACCGCTATTGCTGCCGCAGTCGGAGCTTTCATCGTCTTCTGCGTAGTGCTCCCGGCCGAATATCGAAAGGACCCCACCGGCTTTGGGCGCATGACAGGACTGCTCGATCTGAGTACGCCCCGCGTAACGAAGCAGGACGCGCCCGCTGCCGCGACAGCGACGGTGGCAACCGCGGCACAGTCGAATCAACCAGCCCTGAACGCGTGGTTTTTCCCGGCTGCGTACAAAACCGACACGATCCGGATCCCAATTGCCGGCGACGGAGAGGTGGAGTACAAGATCAAGATGAAGGCCGGGCAAGCCCTGGTCTATAGCTGGCAATCGGACAGCGGGAATGTCTATTACGATTTTCATGGCGAACCGCTCAACAATCCCAAGGGGTCGCAGACGTACAAGAAGGACGAAGAACTCACCAGCGCCAACGGGGCCTTCGTGGCGCCGTTCGATGGCATCCACGGCTGGTATTGGCTGAATCTGACGGCCAAGCCCATCAAGATCACGCTCAAGATTAGTGGATTCTACGAGTCGCACGATTACGTGAAATAATAGCGGCGCAGCATTCGCGTGGTGGTTTCTATACCGCTTGAACCGCGATCCAACTGGATATTCCAGGTCATGCCGCTCCAGGGCGGCCTGCAGAGTCTGGCTGCTGTCCGGAGGGCGCTCTACATATTGGGGCTTGCTCCGGTGTGGTTTGCGTCAGCGGTGTTGTTTCTGTCGCTTTGGCCCTGGCAGGCCGCGGTGGGTCACTTGGCCGTCCTCTGGTTGCTAGGAATCGCCCTGACCAAGTTATGTTTGTCCGGTTTTCACAAGATTCCCTTCACGTGTTTTTATACGCCCGGAAGATCTCAAGCGAATATGGCCGTACTGGGATTCCTAGGGCTGCTGTTTCTTACTCTCAAAGCCGCCGAAATCGAGCGGCACGCTCTCGACCATCCGGCGAGCTTTCTTAGAATCGTCGTCGTACTCTTAATCTGGGCGGTCTTCGCCAGGTGGCGAACATCGGCGTTGGCGAAGTCGCCGCAATCTGAGCTACGATTCCAGGACGAGCCGATTCCTGCGATCTTCGCTTTGGACCTGCATCGAGACGGCACGCCGCCTGCCTAACCAGCCCCCGCCCTAACGCCATAAAGCTTCCCCGCCGATAAATCCAGGAGTACTACGAAGGAGCCAATCCATGCGCCTCTTGCCGTTCGTCCTCTTAAGTTGTTTGCTCGCCGGTTGCCGCTCCCCTATCGCCTCCGATCCGGAAGAAGACGCGAGGCAATGGCAGGGTACCTGGAAACTCGTTTCCTCCACCTATGACGGCGAACCCCAAATGGCCGATATGCAGTGGGTCGTGGACGGCGACCATTACAATATCCGCCTCAACCAGCAGTTAGGCGAGGATCCCTATAACATCAAGCTGGATGCGGGTCACAAACACATTGACGTTTTCCACCACGAGACTCCGAAGGGGACCATGGGAGGGAGCCTGACAGGAATTTATCAGATCAGTGGGGATTCCTTGACGGTGTGTTACGACTTGACCGGCCATCGATACCCCAAGTCTTTCGATGCCGCCCGGGGCTCCCGCCAAGTTCTGTATCAATTCCAGCGACAGTGACGTTGCGGCTTTGCCGGAACGAATCACGGCAGCCCGCGGTAATCCCGATCGAAATACAACAGCGGCCGTCCGCCCGCCGATTCGGTGTGCATAACTTCGCCCAGGAAGATAGCGTGGTCTCCCGCTTCAATAATCGACGAGAGCCGGCACTCGATATTGGCGATGCATCCGCGCAGCAGCGGCGCGCCGGTTACGTTGGTATACCACTCGACCCCATCGAAGCGGCCCTCCGGCTTGACGGCGAACGTCACTGAAAGCTCGCGTTGCGTTTCACTCAAGACATTTACGGCGAAGCTCGAGCACGCGCGAAAATGGGAAATAAAGTTGAAAGCGTAATCGATGCAGATCAGGATCATGGGCGGTTGAATGGAAACCGACGTAAACGAACTCACCGTAAGCCCGTGCGGTGTTCCATCCGGTGCTCGAACGGTTGCGACGGCGACGCCGCTGGCGAACATCGAACAAGCTTTCCGGAAGGCTTCCGTGTTGAAGAGCGGAGCCGGGCTGGCCTGCGAGCTGGGAGCCGGTCTTGACAAGGCTATAACCCTAATCCTATCATGAGGTTTGCTCCTGCCTTCCGCGTAGGTGGGGCATCATCGGGAGCAATTCCGCTTGCATTCAGTGCCGTTTTCATCCTTGAGGGGGACACCGTGATCAAGCTCGACATCATTAACGAAGTTGTAAACAAGACTGGCATCACCAAGACCAAAGCCGAGATGGCGGTGGAAACGGTCTTTGAGAGCATGAAGCGAGCGCTGGCTCATGGGGAACGCATTGAGCTGCGAGGCTTCGGCATCTTCAACGTCCGGCCGCGCAAGACCGGGATTGGACGCAACCCCCGTACCGGCGCCGAGGTGGCTATTCCGCCTGGTAAAGCCGTGCGCTTCAAACCGGGTAAGGAGCTGCAGTCGCTGCAGTAGCGTAGTCGCTGTGGTTCCACGCCCACCGGCTGACGGCTTCCGGATCGCGCTGACACTTCAACATCCCGCGATTTCCGCCCGACGCTGGGCGGTCCATTGGTTTCTTCTGGGGCTGACTTTTCTTACCACCACTGTTGTTGGCGTGGTACTTGCGCTAGCTTTTGAGAACAACCGGCCGATCGACCTCGATCAGTACGTGGGTGTGTTCGCGGTAATCGGAGCACGGCCGCTGATCTTGTTCGAAGGCCTGCCGTTCTCGGTTACGTTGATGTCGATTCTGCTGGCGCACGAGCTGGGCCATTATTTCGCGTGTCTCTATTATGGGATCGACGCCAGCCTGCCCTACTTTCTTCCTTTTCCTTCCCCGATCGGCACGCTGGGCGCGTTCATTCGCATCCGCTCGCCCATTTACACCATGCGCGCGCTTTTCGATGTCGGGATCGCCGGACCACTGGCAGGTTTCGCATTCCTGCTTCCGGCCATGGCGATTGGGCTGGCGAATTCGAAAGTGATTCCGGGGATTGCCGAGCGCGGCGATCTCATCTTCGGAGTGCCGGCCATACAGCGCGCCCTGGAATGGCTGATGTTTCCTGGCGCACGGGCCGCTGACATCTATCTGCATCCGGTTGCACGGGCGGCCTGGGTGGGAACGCTGGCGACCGCCCTCAATCTGCTGCCCATCGGACAACTGGACGGCGGACATATTCTTTATGCATTCACGGCGGGTAAACACAAGCTGCTCTCACGGATTTTCGTGCTGGCGCTGATTCCGATGGGAATCTTCTATTCGCGCAGTTGGCTGGTGTGGGCAGTGCTGCTGTTCTTTTTCGCGCTTCGTCATCCGGTGATTTGCGACGTCGCGCCCCTAGGTCGAAATCGAGTACTGCTTGGCATCGCCGCGCTGGTGATCTTTCTGCTTACATTCACCGTTGTTCCGATACGGTAAGAGGTCCTGGTTTCTCGTTGCTAGTTTCTGGTCAGGTTATAGACCAAGCCAAAAGGATCTTTGATATAGCATCGCGGGAAATCCGGTTCATCCTTGACGATCTCGCAACCATTTCTTAAGAGCCGGAGCTTAGCTTCTTCGACACTGTCGACCGTCACTTCCAACACTGCCCCCAGCGCCGGACCCCGCTCGATGAATAAGTTTATGTGCTCACCATGGAGGCTGATCATGTTCGGCGCCTCTTCAGTGATCTCGAAGCCGAGCTGCTTTACGTAGAATAATGCCGCGTTCTTCGGATCTTGCGCCTGAATCAGAATATCCGTACCAAATGTGTTCGCCATTTTGGTTCTCCCGCTAGTTTCCCACGGAGCTTAGCACGTCTTGGATCGGCTTTCCCGCCTTCGGCACGGCTCCGGCGTAATCTTCGCCGAGGAAGGCGGCCAAAGTTGCAGCGATCAGGTTCTGCGTCACGGGCGCAACCTTCGTACTTTCGCCGAGCGCACGCGTATCCGGGCCCATGAAGGCCATCCAGATAAACTTCGAATCGGCGATCTTTTCTCCGTGGCTCTTCCACTCCACGGGAGCCTGGCCGCGTCCGTGGTCGGTTAGAAAAATCAAGGTCGTTTTACCGCGATATTGATCGATGGACTGTACGGTTTCCCATAACTCCTTCAGGTATTGATCCACCCGATGAGCGGATCTCAGATACAGCGCGTAATCGCCTCGATGGGCCCACTCGTCGGTTTCGCCCAGCGACAAATACAGAACGCGCGGCCGGTGGAGCTTCAAGTATTCGACCGCGGTGTGAAAAGTGAATGAGTCGAAAGGTTCGTCGTCCCAGATCCGGGTCTCGTCCTTTAGAACATTGAGTAAGGCGATGCGGTCGGTTACTGGTGGCGCAGCGAGCGGCTCATATCCGGAGTTGGCCACAAACCCGGCGCGTTGGGAGTTCACAATCGAAGAAATTACGCCCCAAGCCCCGAACGCGGCCACCTTGCTGCGATACGCCGGCTTTTGGTTAAGCCATTCGAGAACAGTGACGTTCGGGTTGGCGACCTTGTCGTTACTGTGTATGCGCGGGTCGGCGAATCCGGATAGCGTTTCGTTATATCCGGGATAGGAAAAGTTGAGGCCGTTGGTTACGTAGGCGTCGGAGCCCAGTTTGCGATTGCCATAGATCTGGCCGTTCTTCGCGACCACTTGCCAAAGAAACGGCAGTAAGGCCTCGCGGTTGCCGGCGGCTATTTCATGATTCTTGGGATCCATCAAGCCAGCGTCCGCACCCTGGAATACTTCTTGCCAGCGCAAGCCGTCGGTCATGACCAGGAGGACGTTCTCGGTCTTGTGGGCCTGCTGTGCGGCCGCGCACCAGGACAACACAGCGAGCAGGGCGATGTATCGCCTCATTTGATTTGCGCGACAGACGAAGCGCGCAGGATCCGGCCGGGCCGCGCCGCTGTCAGTTGGCCATTGGCGATCACCCGCTGGCCATTAATGATGAGATCCTGCACGCCTTCGGCATACTGATGCGGATTGGCGAAGTCCGCTTTGTCCTGCACCTTGGCCGGATCGAAAATAACGATATCGGCCTTCATCCCCGGCCGCAGCAGGCCGCGATCGAGAAGGCGCAGCCGCTCGGCCGTGTAGCCGGACATTTTACGCACGGCATCTTCGAGCGTCAGCACTTTCCGATCGCGAACATAGCGGGCCAGAACGCGAGAGAACGTCCCGTAGCTGCGAGGATGCGGCGCGCCCTTGCCGAACTCGGGGATTTCGCCGTCCGAACCGATCATCGTATAAGGCGAGCCCAAAATCCGCTCGATGTCCTCTTCGCTAATAGCGTGGTAGACCGCCTGGCAGCCACCCTTCTGCTGGATTTCGATGGCAGTCTCGGCGGCGTTTTCGATGGTGACCGGCCGGCCACGCGCGGCCGTGATGTCGGCCAGGCTTTTTCCGTCCAGCGACGTGTCGAATGGGCAATTCGCCATCACGACATTCTTTGGATCTCCGCCCCCGCGATCCACTTTAATGCGCTGGACGATTTCGGCTTTGATCTTGGCTCGCTGATCGGGCGCCGCCAACCGTTCCAGCAGCGCCTTCTGGCCGCCGGCTTGCGACGCCTGCGGAAAAAGCGCCGCCGTGCCGGTGCTGGAAGCCGTGTAGGGGTATTGGTCGATCGTCACGTCTACACCTCGCGCGCGAGCTTCTTCCACCAGCTTCAGCGTCTCGACGCTCTTGCCCCAGTTCGCCGCGCCGATGATTTTGTGATGCGTCACCTGGGTCGGCAGGCCGCCTTCTTCGCCGATTCGGATGGTCTCACGAACGCTGTCCAGAACGCCCGCCGCCTCATCGCGCATGTGCGAGATATGCATGCCGCCGAAACCGGCCACCACCTTAGCGATCTCGACCACCTCCTCGGTGGGGGTGAAGTTGCCGGGTACATAAAACAGGCCAGTCGATAGCCCGAAAGCGCCATCCAGCATGGCCTGCCGGGCGATCTCCTTCATCTTTGCGATCTCCTCCGGCGTCGCTTTCCGATTCTCGAGCCCAAGCACCTGCTGGCGGATGCTTCCCTGCCCCACGAAACTCCCAAAATTGACAGCCGGACGCGCATCGGCCACCTGCTTGAGGAAAGGCGCCAGCGGTATGGGCGAACTGCCGTCCTGCCCTTCGATGAGCGTAGTCACCCCCTGTCGGATGTAGTTCTGTGCTGCCGGGTCTTTGAAAATCCCGCGGCGGGCGTGCGTGTGGATGTCGATAAAACCGGGCGCGACTGTCAACCCATGGGCATCGATGGTCATCTTAGAGGGCAGGTTCTCAAGACGCCCGATGGCAGCTACCGTGTCTCCCCTAATACCGATGTCGCCTCGGTACCAGGGATTGCCGGACCCATCCACGATATGGGCGTGTTGGATCAGGATGTCAAAGGGTTGGATTTGAAGAAAGAAGCTTAACGCAAGCAGGACCTGCGGCATGCAGGCCATTCTACATCACTGCGTCCTATGTGCAAATCTTTCACAGTTCTGTGTCAGATTGTGCCTCGGTATCGCTTTTCGGCGAATCGGAGAGCATCGAGAGAAACAGGCCCAAAATCACAAAAACTGCCAGAATCGCGCCGACCATCATAAAAGACTCCCACCTTCTGGACGTTTAATCTGCAACTGGAGGGCCAGGGGCTGCGATGCCGACGGAGAGTAGTTTATGGGACGTTAAGAAAATTCTATTTCGGCTCCAAGGCCCATGCTAAACTGAGAACAATTCGTGCTCGCTGCCGGCGCTAATGTTATTGAGGGGCGCCGCAACCAAAACTAACGGCAAGGCTGTTCTGATTCCAGATGTAGTTCTGACGTTCATGGAAACGTAAGTTATAAGTCCAATATCCACGGGAGGAACCGATGCTGAAACTTTCGACTTCTCAGGTGACGTGTGCCATCGCTTTCGTCATTTGCCTGATTTTGGGTAGCCATGCTACTGCGCAGTCTACCGCTTCGATACAAGGGACGGTGACCGATGCCACGGGAGCGGCCGTACCAAACGCGACTGTAACCGTCAGAAACCAGGGGACCGGAGAAGAACGCGTCACGCAATCCGATGCCGCGGGCGCCTATCTGGTGGCCTCGCTGCCAGTTGGACAGTATCGCATCGAAGTGAAGTCGCCAGGCATGCAAAACATGGCTTTGACCGGCCTGGATTTACCGGTCGGCACCACGGTGAGGCAGGACATTGTGCTCAAGGTCGCCGCCAGTAGCGAGACGGTCGAAGTTAACGCCGCTGCGGCGCTAGTGGAGAGCAGCGCCGTGTCGGTCGGCAGCGTTGTGAATCAGACGACGGTGCAGGAAATTCCACTGAACGGACGGCACTTCGTGGATCTTGCCTTGTTGGTCCCAGGCACCGTTACCCCGCCCGCCAATGGCTTCCTGACTGCCCCTCTCAGGGGCCAGGGCTCCTTTTCGTTCAACTCGGCCGGCGCCCGGGAAGACAGCGTCAACTTTCAGGTGAATGGCATCAATCTGAGCGATCCGAATCAAAACCAAATCACCTTCCAGCCGACCATTAATAACGTCGAGGAGTTCAAAATTGATAACCAAACGTTTAGCGCGGAATATGGGCGGAACTCAGGCTCGATTGTGAATATCGCCACCCGTTCAGGCGTCAACGCCTGGCACGCCGAAGCATACGAGTTCCTTCGCAACAACGACCTGGATGCGCGGAATTTTACCAATCCGACGCAAACGACGGTGGGGGGAGTGAACGTACCCAATTTGCAAGCTCCGTTCAAACGCAACCAGTTCGGCGGGGATGGCGGCGGCGCGCTCAAGAAAGACAAGACCTTTATATTTCTGGCTTACGAAGGCCTACGGCAGCGTCAGGCCGTGCCGCTTGGCACTACGACGCTAACAGCCGCCCAACGAGCGCAGGCACAGACCAGCAGCGACCCGATCGTTCAGAGTCTGTTGCCGCTCATTCCGCTCCCCAACTCTGGGACGAACCAGTTCGTTGGCTCCGCTGTCGCGCCCGTGAATATCGAGCAGGGCACCGTCAACTTCAGCCATAGTTTTTCGGATTCGAACCGGGCAAATGTCTACTACGCGATTCAAAGAGACCAGCGCAATGAGCCCCCTTCGACCGACAATAACAGCTTCCCCGGTGGCGGCGACATGCGCAACGGAAAGCGCCAGCTTTTGACATTCAACGACTCATGGGTTATCAGTCCGACGTTAGTAAACGAAGCGCGCTTGGGTTACAACCGCATTCTCATCACCTTCCAGGCCGACAACAATCTCAACGCCGCCGCCTACGGGATTAACAGCGGCATTAATGCGCCCATCGGTCTGCCTCAGATCACCGTAGCGGGGGCCTTTGTGTTTGGAGGCGTCGGCGGTTTTCCGCAGGGCCGCGGCGACAATGTCGAAGTCGTTTCCGACACCTTGAGCTGGGTGCACGGCAATCACGCTATCAAATTTGGCGGCGAGGTCCGCCGTCAAAACACCGACAATTTTTCCTTCACCCCCGGTACCTTTAGTTTTCCTAACATAAATGCCTTCCTGGCGGACCAAGCTAACGGCTTCACCGTTACGAACTCGAATCGCTCCAACCGTACGTATGGCACCTCGGTGGGCGCCTTCGTCACCGACGCCTGGAAAATGAGCCGCTCTTTCACCGTCACCCTGGGTGTTCGGTACGACTGGTACGGCACTCCCACCGAAGCAGAGAACCGGTTCGTGGTCTTCGATCCAACCACGGCAACACTCCAACACGTCGGCCAGCAGGGTGGTTTGGGCCAGGCGTACAACCAGAGTGCTTTGAATTTTGAGCCGCGTGTCGGAATCGCCTGGGACCCGTTCCACAACGGAAAAACCGTTATCCGAAGCGCCTATGCGATCATGACCGATCAGCCGACCCTGGGCTTGGTTACCGGATTGGCCGCTAATCCACCCTACGCTTTTCCGGTTTCTTACTCGCCCACCACGGCCGTTCCTTTCATTACGATGGCAAACGCGTTTACGGCCGCCGGCGGGGTGGTTTCTCCATTTTCGGTCGCGCACAGCTACCACGACGCCTACGTATCGGAATGGAACTTTAACATCCAGCAGCAGTTCGGACATGACATCGGTGTAATGGCCGGATATTTTGGCAGCAAGGGCACGGATTTGAACATTGAGCGCAATTACAATCAACCCATCAATGGCGTACGTCCCTATGCCGCTCTTTCGAGCAGCAGCCCCATCGATGCCGGCTTGCCGCTCTCTAACATTTTGGTCTATGAAAGTGTTGGAAATTCGTCCTACCAGGGACTCTGGCTTACCGCCACCAAGCGTTTGTCGAAAGGACTGCAGTTCAGCGGCTCCTATACCTGGTCTAAATCCATTGACGACAACTCCAGGAATAACCAAGGATTGGTAGTTCAGAACAGCTACAACATCCGGGGCGACCGCGGTCTGTCGGATTTCGACGCGCGCAACCGTTTTGTTCTGAACGGTGTCTACGACCTACCGTTCAAAGGGAACCGTCTGAAGGAAGGCTGGGAGTTTGCCCTGATCGAGAGCCTGCAGAGCGGCAATCCCCTTAACCCTCATATCGCCAACACCTCGTTTGCCGGCGCAGCAGTGCTTCGTCCGGACATCATTGCGTCCCCGGTTACCGGGTATGCTCCCGCAACAAACCTCAGCCCTTCGGCAATCACCTATATCCAGAACCCCTCGGCGTTCGTGACTCAGGGCACCACTCCGGGTACGACCCTCGGTTTCGGAAACCTCGGCAGAAATGCGATCATAGGACCCGGTTTCTCGAATCTCGATTTCGCGTTGATCAAGAACACTCGGCTCACCGAGCGCTTCAACTTACAGTTCAAGGTCGACGCCTTCGACCTGCTCAATCAAACCAACTTCACCAATCCGGTGCTGACGGTAGGCTCATCTACTTTCGGCTTGATCACTGGGGGCACCCGATTCCCGGCCGGGGATGGCGGCACATCGCGGCAGCTCCAACTCTCGTTGAAACTGATGTTCTGATTTTTTGCAGGTCGGAGACCTGCACCACCGGGGCGGTAGAATCGATGCAAGCTTTATGGCCCTTTCTGCTGGAGCTTGCATCGGACCCTATCAGATCCTAGCGTTACTGGCCGCCGGAGGAATGGGCGAGGTCTACAAGGCGCGTGACACTCGACTCAATCGTGTCATCGCTTTGAAAACTCTGCCTGCGGAGAAAGTTGCGGACGCCGACCGCAAACGCCGATTCCTGCTCGAAGCGCAGGCTGCCTCCAGGCTGAATCACCCGAATATCGTTACCATCTACGAAATCTCAGAAGAGAGCGGCGCTTGCTTCATCGCCATGGAGTACGTGGACGGTTGCACGTTGGAGCAGTTGAACCGTGGTAGCGCCCTACCATTCAAAGATGCGCTGAGCTATGTCTCTCAGATCGCCGATGCGCTCGCCGCCGCCCACTCGGCCGGGATCATCCACCGTGATCTGAAACCGGCCAACATCATCATCACGGAAGATGGCCGGGTAAAGCTGTTGGATTTCGGATTGGCGAAATTGATTGAGACGGCGACACCCGTGGGTGAGACTGCCACCCTGCGCTCGACGCCGGGAACAATTGTGGGAACCGCGCCCTACATGTCTCCGGAGCAGGCGCAAGGGCGAACACTGGATGCACGGAGCGACATTTTCTCATTCGGTTTGGTATGGTACGAAATGCTTTCCGGACGACGCGCGTTCCCGGGCGATTCGTGGATTGCCACACTGGCAGCGATCCTGCACGATGAACCCCGGTCATTGCGGAAGATAAATGCGGCGATTCCGGCTTGGGTCGAGCAGCACGTCGCCCGTTGTCTGCGAAAAGATCCCTTAGAACGCTTTCAGACTATGCTGGAACTCAAACAGGCCTTGGCGGAGGCGGCTTTACCAGTCCCGACTAAGAACGAGGTCCCGTCGATTGCGGTGCTTCCCTTTGTCAACCTAAGCGCCGACAAGGAAAACGAATACTTTAGCGACGGGCTAGCCGAAGAAATTATCAACGCCCTTACGAAGGTGCCGGAGTTGAGAGTGATTGCCCGCACGTCGGCGTTTGCGTTTCGGGGCAAAGAACAGGATTTGAGCAGCATCGGTCAAAGGCTCAGAGTAGCGACGATTCTCGAGGGCAGCGTTCGCAGAGCCGGCAATCGCGTCCGGGTGACCGCTCAACTTATCCAGGTTACGGACGAATCCCATCTATGGTCGGAAAGCTATGACCGTGAGATGACGGATATTTTCGCCATTCAAGATGACATCTCGCACGCAATTGCGACCGCACTCAAGGTCAAGCTGGCTCCCGCTCCACGGCGAACCACAAATATCGAGGCTTTCCAAAATTACCTGAAGGGACTGTATTGGTTTCAGCGCTACACTCCGGAGAGCCTGGCCAAAGCCAAGGAGTCATTCGAGCGGGCGCTAAGGCACGATCCAACCTATGCTCCGGCTCACGGCGGATTGTCGGTATTTTATTGCGGCCTGGGCGCGCTTAGTATCAAACGAATGACGGAAATGGCGCCGCTGGCGAAGTCCGCCGCGGAGAGAGCGCTGGCAATCGATCAGACCTTGAGTGAGGCGCACAGCGTACTCGGATGGATCTTAGGAGCTGTTGACTATGAGTGGAAGCCGGCGGAGCGTCATTTTCAGGCGGCGATGGCCGCCGACCCTGTCCCACCGCTGGTTCGCGTCCGTTACGCGCTTTATTTCCTTACACCGTTGCGACGGTTCGAGGAAGCCCTAGCACAATACCAGCGCGCGCTTGAAACCGATCCGCTGTCGATGATGGTCCACTTCGGCCTAGCTTTTGCTCTCTATTGTAAACGCCAGTATGACGATGCGATCGAACATGCTACCACCGCCGTCTCCCTCTATCCTGATTACTGGTTGGTCCACTTCGCGATGGGTTTGGCCCTATCTCAAAAGGGACGGCTGCACGAATCGATTGCCAGCCTGGAAACAACCCTGCGACTTTCGCCTTCCTTCACTTTGGCGGCTGGTTTCCTGGCCGCCTGTTACGCACGAGCAGGTAATCGAGACCGTGCAGAAAAGCTGATGGAGGACATCAAAGAAAGAAGCTCAAAACATTTTGTCTCGCCCGCGTGCTTTGGCATTTATCATGCTGCCCTCAATCAAGCCGATAGGATGTTCGAGTTCCTCGAAGCCGCCTTGGCCGAACGTGATCCCTACCTGACCCGTATGGATGCGGAGCCGTACTTTGAACCTTTCCGTTCTGACCCACGTTATCGTGACTTGCTCGGCCGGATGAATCTCGGCTGAGTTCAGCGCGGCCGCACAAGTTCGATCATCTCGCGAATCGCTTCGATCACCACTTCCGGTTGGTCGAGATGAATCCAGTGGCCGCTACTGGGTACTGCGACGTGCTTGCCGCGCGGCGACCGGCTGGCTATAGCATCTCGCTCGGCTAGTTGTCCCGGCGTGGAGTTGCCGGCCGAGAGAATCGTCACCGGGATCAGCGGAAGATCACCCAACGCCGCAGCCTGCTGGGCGCTCTGTGGCAGGCCCTTAAAATATTCCGCCATTCCAAGAAATGCTTTTGGCTGGCACCAGTGCGCCTGCACCATCGGCCAGACCTCGGGCGGCATCTTCTGTACCTCGCCGACCAGCCGCGACAAAGTCAATTCGGCGCGCCCGCTGGTCAGCCGGGCAACCAGCTTGGGTATCCTGCGGCCGCCTCCCGAGAGCAGCGCCAAACTCATCCGAACCACGCCCAAGCGTGCCAGCAGCGCCCCTCGTCGTGAGAGTCGCATACCCCAGCCCAGGATTCGCAATCGGTCTCCTGAAACATGCGCCCACTCCGACGCCGGCAAAGGGTCGATTAACACCAGCCCGGCGACTTGATCTGGATGAACGACTGCGTAGGCCTGTACCAGCAGTCCGCCAAAGGAGTGACCAACCAGAACGAACGGCCCGAGGATTTGCGCTCTCGCCAGCAGAGCGTGCAGCTCGTCCACCAATTGCGCGGCCACTCGAGGGGCGGGAGACGGATCGCTCCAGCCGAGCCACGCACGGTCATAGGCACAGGCGCGTGTGAAGCGAGAGACCTCGGCTTCGATGGCCGTCCAATTGAGTGACGAAGCCGCGATTCCGGATTCAAAGATTACGGTAGGGCTGCCCTGCCCCGCGTCGACCAGATGCCAACGCCGGCCACCGATGTTCGCCAGGCGCCCAGGCGGCGGAAACCTGCGCTGGTCTCTAGCGGATCCGGCCGCCTGATAGAGGAATCCCGACAGAGGAAGAAGCACAACGAGCAGAGCGATGAGAACTAGGACTTCCAAAGCCGGGATTCTACCGCATTCGGTCTAGCCTAAGTTCAGATCGCTCAGTTCTGAACTGCGGCGCCGCCCTCCGGCCTATGCCGCCGGCTGTGCATCGATGCTTGCAGTGTCGACAACTTCTGCTGCTGCTCGGGCGTCAGCATCTTGAACATTTGTGCACGTGCCGAAGCGTGAATGGCGGCTAGCTGCCCCATCTCGGTTCCTTCGGTGGCGGCCAGTTGCTGAATCTGATTCGAGTCTCCAGCTTGCACCGCGGCCTGCAGCGACTGCCGGGTCTGCTTTAATTGCTGGCGGACTGGCTGCGCGGATTGACGGGATGCCTGGAAGATCGACTTCATCTGCGTCTTTTGAGCATCCGTCAGGTTCAACGCGGCAGCTAAGCGGCCATGTTGATGGTTGTGCCGTGCGGGTGGCGGCGTTTGGGCAAACAGGCTGACTGTGCCGAGAGCGGCCACTGCCATCCATGCGCCCATTTTCTTAGTTAGGACTTGCATACTACTTAGGACTTGCATACGTGTGTTCTCCTACTCTTCTGGACGGGAACCGGGCCAGGCAGGTTCATCTAGAACGGTCAAGTACCGTAAGGCATCGTAAACTACTTGCGATTCAAATCCAGTTCCGTTACAGTGGGTCACTAAGGAGAGGACAATGGCTTTCTGTTCAAATTGTGGAGCGGCAGTCGACGGCCGCTTTTGTCCGAAGTGCGGATCGGCCGTAGACGCGGGAGCCCCAACAGCAGGACCGGGTGCGCCTCCGCCCCCAGGACCGCCGCCCGGTGGCCCGCCACCGCCGGCATACAATCCGCCGCCCGGATACTCGGCGCCAGGAGGCTATGTCCAACCTGCGCCAGCAGTCGCTGGAATGACCGACAACATGGCAGGCGCCTTATGTTATCTGTTCGGCTTTATTACCGGAATTCTATTCCTGGTACTCGCGCCCTATAATCAGAACCGCAACATCAAGTTCCACGCGTTCCAATCCATCTTCCTGAACATCGGCTGGATCGTGTGCTGGATCGCAGCCACAATTCTCTCTATCGTGTTGCATGCCATTCCGATTCTGGGGGCGATCATCTCCATTCTGCTGCACGCGTGTATCGGAATCGGCTTCTTCATCCTTTGGCTCTATATGATGTTTAAGACCTACAACGGCGAGAGAATCGTTTTGCCGGTGATCGGTCCGCTGGCGGAGAAGCAGGCGGCGGCGTAGCGCACGCGCTCCCGCGTGCTGCGTTCACACTCGTGTGAACGGCTTCAAAGACAGATGTTAGCAGGAGTGCTAACACGGCACGCATGAGTGCGTACGCCACACTTGCTGGTTACCGTAGGCCTTTTTCTTTCAAATACCCGATCAGCGCGGCCGGGTCGTCGGTAATGATGGCATCGACACCGGCATCGATGAGCATCTGCCAGTCGGCGGGAGTATCTGCCGTCCAGGGCACCACTTGGATCTTGGCTTGGTGAGCCGTCTTCACCTGCTGGGGCGTCACCAGTTTGAACAGCGGCGAGATGATCCCGGCTTCGCCCTCGCGCGCGATGTCGACAAACGGACGCGCTGCGCCCTCCCATAAAGCCGATAAACGAATATCCGGCGCTAGATGCTTCATAGCATGCAGAGTCCGGAAGTCGAAGGACTGAACAATGGAACGCGATTCCAGCTTATGCTTGCGGATCACGTCCAACAACATGCTCGCGAAGACGTCGGGTGCCGGCGTCAGCTCCGGGTGATCAGGGAAACTCTTGGTCTCGATATTGAACTGAACGCTGTTGCCGCGCGATAAGCTGAGCACTTCATCAAGCGTAGGGATGCGCGTCCCGGGCACGGGCTGCTGCTTTGAGAAATGGGGATTCTTCAGCGCGCCGCAATCGTATTCGCGAAGCTCGGCCAGCGTGAGCTCGTGAATGGCGATCCCGGGGTGTGGACCCTTGCATATTTCCGCATTGATATGTGGATCGTGCGAGATCACCAGTACATTGTCTTTGGTAACCGCGACATCCATTTCGAGTACGTCGGCGCCGATCTTGATGGCGTACTCGAAGGCGGGAATCGTGTTCTCGGGATAAATCGCGCGAGCACCGCGGTGGCCATGCACCAGAATGTGGGGAGCGGCGTTGAGAGTCATAAAGGAGAATGCGGAGACGAGCAGGGCGCGCACAAGGCGAGGAAACATACCCACTAGAATATGGGATTTTCGGTTTGTGGCGGCGGAGGCTCAGGGCTTTCTTCCGGCGTAAGACTACTCTCTGATTGCGATGGAGGCTCCAGCGCAACCTCTAGTTGAGCCGGGGAATCCGTCTGGATTATAACTTCGTCTAGAATTACGGGGGCCTCCGCAGCCGACAAAGGGATCTCGCACTCGCAACAATCGCTGCACCGCTTGCATCGCTCACAACGATGATTTCTACACGCGTCTTTGGTGCAGTACACGCAGATTTCGCCGGCCGGCTCGCCGCAGATGCTGCAAATGAAGATGGCCGCTTCGGCAGTCACTTGCGCACCGCCTTAGTCGGAGCCGCGGGTTGTTTCATCAATGACTCGCGACAGCGCTGGGCTTCCCGATCGGCAATCCGAAACTCCTCTTCCTTCTGGGCCGCCAGATCCTGCACGTACTGCCTCAGCTTGTCGGCGTTGGAGCTATTTTCGGAAACGACCGATTGCATGAGATCAGCCAGGGCAGGGTTTTGATATTTGCGGATTCCTTCCGTCACCGAACTGAGAGTGGATTCCAGGGCTTGCATTCGAAAGTAGGTATCGAGCGCCAGCGGGAGGCGTTCGGGCTGCTTGGAAAGCGCATCGCTCGACGACAACAAGTACTTTAGCTCGGCCTGCGCAGTGGTCCACTGCGTTACGTACGCCTTTGGAGCTCCTTTGGCTAACCAAGTCTCGGGCTTTACCTGGTCGATGATCGGTTTGACATGTTGCGTCTGAAGATCCAGGCTATCGAGCAGCTTTCGTATATCCCATTCCGACGCTACGCCGCTAGAAGGAGGAGATTGAGCGTTTGTAAGAGCGGCTAAGAACACCAGGCACGTTAGTAGACCAGACTTCATCAATGACCTTCCTAAGGCTAGTGTGGCACAACAACAATGGCTGTAACGCCTGATGTTGTTTAATGCGGAGGTGGGGGCGGACCGGCCGGCGGCGGAGGACTTGGTGGCGGAGGGGGCGAAGGAGTTTGACCAGACAGCGTCGGACCGCCCGGAATAGTACTACCCGGATGGGCTGGAGCGTGAGTTGCCATGGTGAATGCCGCATCCCGCAGGCCCTGCAGGATTTTGCGGACCACCGCACCTTTGTCGACCGTGCTTTGGGCCAACGGCTGATCCCTGTAGATATGGATCGACTCGCCGGCGTTCAACGTTTTGGTCTCTGAGGGCCGGAGGGCGTGCCGAACGTCCACAACTCCCTCTTCCACAGAGACCAGCGTGGTTTCATCGTCATCGTCCACAGCCACGTCAAATGTGGTGCCGCGCACGGAAATGACCGCCGTGGGGGTTATAACCCGATTGTTATTGGGCTGTCCGCCCAACTTCTGGATGTGTATTCTCACCCTACCGACCAAAACGTCCAGCAGATCGCGCCAGTTGCCGGGATTCTTACGGAAGATAACATTGGAGTTCGGATAGACCTCGAACGTGCTTCCATCGGAGACCTGGAACTTCGCATAGCCGTCTCGACCGGTGATAATGACTTGCTGAAGCTGCACTTGATCCCCGACGTTCAGTGCCCAGGGTATAGTTTCCCGAAGTACCGATACATCGCCATCCAAGGAAAGGACTTTAGCGGCAGCCTCGGAAGACCGGGGGAAGATCTGAGCGGAGCATACCATCGCGGAGCACACCATCGTCGCGACCGCGATAAGCGGTCTCAGCGGGTATGCGCGGCTAGCCCAAGAGCTCATAAAGAAAAAGATCGGTCTGGCCGATGCCATTCTATAGTACTATGTGGCCAATTTAGTTGCGGCCAATATCAAGAAAACAGTCTACCATCAAAAGTGCATAGCAAGATGGCGTCCGTTCCAGGTTTTTGTGAGAAACTCTCTTAAATTCAGAACTTTCCAGTTGGGTAAAACGTCAAAAGGGATACAATAGACTCGTCTCATGTGTCGGAGGGCCACAGTTCGATTTGTAATCGCCGCGGCGCTGCTGTTGGCATCCACCTGGGCTGCGGAAGCACAGCCAGTGAACCTGGATTGGCGGCACATTGGGAACTCGGCCATTGAGCTATCCATGCCTTCGGTTGCTACCGGTCCCGTCAACCGGGTTTGGTACTCTCAGGATGCATCTGCCCTCTATGCGCAGATCGCCTCCGGGCGGATCTTTACGACCACCGATTTTGAGCAGTGGAAACAGGTGCAGGCTCAGAGCGTCGTGCCCCCGGCTCCAGCGAATCTCGAAGCGGTGACCGTTCCTGAATCGGGACTGAAGCTCCGCAGCCAGCCCGCTAGCTCGAGCCGCTTCTACGGGGTCGGGCAGAACGCTTACCGATCGGATGACGGCGGTCTCACTTGGACGAATTTGACTGCCTACAAAGGCGCCTCAATCCTGGGCGAAGGGTTGGCCGACCTGGCTGTTTCTCCACGCGATCCCGATGAAGTGGTG
>Ga0210401_10000942_pt1 | contig 35060 bp, 35 predicted proteins | sample IncBWH32MmetaG_FD_150866 | JGI IMG/M metagenome (GOLD analysis project Ga0210401, IMG submission 150866) | Forest soil microbial communities from Barre Woods Harvard Forest LTER site, Petersham, Massachusetts, United States - Inc-BW-H-32-M | ecosystem: Environmental > Terrestrial > Soil >... | reverse complement strand
GGCAAAGGCGACAATCGCGGTGTCGCGCACCTCGGGGTTTCTGCGGATCAGATCGACCAGCACCGGGGCGTCATTAACCAGCCTGCGGCCGCCGCCCTCGCGGTCGGTGAAGTTGAAGATGCCGCGGGTGACGGCGCGGTAGACCTTCTTGCCCGTCATCAGCCAGATGCTCGCGACCGCGGATTTGCGCGCCAGGATCTTTCGCTCCATCGCCGTCAACGCGTCCGGCGCGTAGCTCCGCTTGTGCTTGAGCATGTGGCGCAGATCTTCATAGGCCGCGATGCGGAACAGGCGGCTGCGGCTCTTGAAGCAGGCGGCGAGTTGGAAATCGGTGACATAGCAGCGTCCATCAGCGCCGCGCAGCCAGTTCTGCTCCTTGGCGAGGTCGTTGTGGCAGATGCCGGCGCGATGCAGCCGGCGCAGCGCTGCCTTGGCGGAACGGAAATAGGCGACGTCGCCATGGGGCTTGGCCAGATGCAGCGCGACGCCGTCGATAAAGCCGCGCACCAGCGCGCGGCGGCCGGCCCAGAGCAGCTCGGGGCCGACATTGAGGCCCTTGGCAAGCGTCAGCGCCCGCCGCTCGCGCGCGAACAGATGCAGCGCCAGGCCAAACGACCACCACGGCACCTGGTCGAGCCGCCGCAGCACCGCATCGACCTCACCGTGATCGCTGCGAAAGCGCCCGCGCTCGACCGTCGAGAACACGTCGCGCTTGAGCAGCACGCCTTCTGTCCAGCGCGCCGACAGCGTGGCGGCGTCGTTCTTCGGCAAGCTCATGGGCCTCTCACGCCGCCGCCGGAACGCGCAAATGATCCGCTATCCAGCGGTCGAGATCGGACAGCGCCCGCGCGCTGATCGCCTGCCTCTTGGCGACCGTCTTCTCGTTGCCGCGGAGCCGGCTGCCATCGGGCTTTTTGGTCGGCGGCGAGGCAAGTGGCGGAAACAGGCCGAAATTGATGTTCATCGGTTGGAACGAGCGGCTCCCGGGCTCGATGGTCTCGATATGCCCGCCGGTGATGTGGCCGAGCAGGGCGCCCAACGCCGTGGTCGCCGGGGGCGGCGCCAGCGACGCGCCACAGACGTCGGCGGCCGCATAAAGACCGGCGATCAGCCCGACGCTCGCCGACTCCACATAGCCCTCGCACCCTGTCATCTGTCCGGCGAAGCGCAGACGCGGCGCGGCGCGCAGGCGGAGTTGCCCATCGAGCAGCTTTGGCGAATTGAGGAAGGTGTTGCGATGCAGCCCGCCGAGCCGCGCAAACTCCGCCTTCTCCAGGCCGGGAATGGTGCGGAAGATCGCCTGCTGCGGCCCGTATTTGAGCTTGGTCTGGAATCCGACCATGTTGTAGAGCGTGCCGAGCTTGTTGTCCTGGCGCAGCTGCACGATGGCGTAGGCTTTAACCGTCGGATTATGGGGGTTGGTCAACCCGACCGGCTTCATCGGCCCGTGCCGCAGCGTCTCATGGCCGCGCTCGGCCATCACCTCGATCGGCAGGCAGCCGTCGAAATAGGGCGTGTTGGTTTCCCACTCCTTGAAGTCGGTTTTTTCGCCCGCCAGCAGCGCCGCGACGAAGGCGTCATACTGCTCCTTGGTAATGGGGCAGTTGATGTAGTCGGCGCCGGTGCCGCCGGGGCCCACTTTGTCGTAACGCGACTGGAACCACGCCACCGACATGTCGATCGTGTCCTTGTGCACGATCGGCGCGATGGCGTCGAAGAAGGCCAGCGCATTCTCGTCCGTCAGCGCGCGGATGCCATCTGCCAGCGGCGCCGAGGTGAGGGGACCGGTCGCGACGATGACATTATGCCAATCGGCCGGGGGCAGCCCCGCGATCTCGCCACGGCTGATCTCGATATGGGGGTGCTCATTGAGCGAGCGCGTTACGGCAGCCGAAAAGCCCTCGCGGTCGACGGCGAGCGCCCCGCCTGCCGGCACTTGGTTGGCATCGGCAGCACGCATGATCAGCGAGCCGAGCTTGCGCATCTCGGCATGCAGCAGGCCAACCGCGTTGTTGGCGGCGTCATCAGAACGGAAGGAATTGGAGCAGACGAGCTCGGCGAGCGAATCGGTGCGATGGGCCTCGGTCATCCGGACCGGCCGCATCTCATGCAGCACGACGCGGCAGCCGGCCTCAGCGACCTGCCAAGCGGCTTCCGAGCCGGCAAGGCCGGCGCCGATGATGTGTACGGGAGAGGATGGGGTCGCTGTCATGGCCGGCAGCGTTACCGCGTTTTGGTCCGCGGCGCACCACTCCGAAAGATCGAAACCCCAGAAACGACAACGCCCGCGATTCCCGCGGGCGTTATCCGTTCATTGGATTTAGCTGGAAAGATCAGCCGTTATAGGAGCCAGCCGCAACGCGCGGAATATCCGAGCGATCGAGGCCAATGTCGGCCAGTTCGCGATCGCTGAGCTGCGAGAGCTCGTTGACGTTGCGCTGATAATCCCGGAACGCCTGGATCATGCGGATGAGCGAGAGCAACATGGTAGTCTCCTTAGTATCGACGATTCAGCCCTTGGAGGAAGGCCTCATCGTTGAAATGAATATAGAATGGGATTCTCGGGGTCGGTAGTTCCGATGTTGCGGTGCAGCTAAGTGTAAAACGCATGGCATGGGTAAGAACCGATTAACCTTTTGGCATAGCTGCCGCAAAACCCGCCGCTGCGTTAGTAAATCGATAAAAACCACGTGAAATCACGGGATTGTGGCAAAAGCGACGGGTTCGCCTAGAACCCTGAAATGGGGCGAAACCCGTTTGTTTTCAAGGCCTCAGGGAGACGATGGAGCGTAGGATTTGACCAAGATGCATGCACGATTCGCATGCATTTTTGCCATAAGACTGAATTTTAGATCATTTTTATTTTGCGTCGCAGCGTAATGCCCGGTTTCGTAAGCCCGGTGAAATGCACATCAGTTGGGATCGTCCGTCCACCGCGCTCAGGGCATCTGAAGGTCGCTCCCAAGAGATCACGCAAGAGATCACGCAAGAGATCGGGCAATCAGCGCAAGGTCCGGCGATCGAGATACGTTGAGCGCGAGCGGCATGCGTTCGGGCGCACGGCTCGGATCATTACGACGCTGTAATCAAAACGCGTCCGCGCGCATGAGGCCTTGCTCCACATGCCGATCACATTTTTCTCGCGCGGATTTCATTCCGCAACTTTCGGCCGATCAGCGATCAATCATTTCGCAGAATCCGGCAATGACGTCGGATCTGCGTCTTAAGAAAAAAAGGAACGTAACATGCTCAAGAATTTGATTGGGGCTGCCGCCATCGCGGCCGTGGCATTCGCAGTTGCTCCCGCGCAGGCTGCTCACATGGGCGTCGGCTGCAACGGTGCTGGCTTCGCCAAGACCGAAGGTGCGATCGAGTCCATGGCTGACGGCGACAACAAGTGGGCGGCCGAGAAGGAGATCGCGGCGGCTCAGGACGCCATGCTCAACAACAAGGGCGGCTGCGCCATGCACCTGAACAAGGCCATGCGCGACACGATGGCGAAGTAAGTTCGTCGCTGAGAATTAGGGGCAGGGGGCCGGTCGCAATCGCGATCGGCCCTTCGTAGTTTTTGAGAGATTTTTTACGGGGCCTTCGCGAGCTGGCTCGCGAAATAGGCGACGGTCTTGGTGTAGACTTCGCTCTTGTTCCACTGCTGCAGCACCGCGAAATTCGGCGCGCCCGGCTGATAATCTTGGCCCTTTTTCCAGCCGTAATTCGCAAGGTAATTAGCGGTCGACGCCAGCACATCAGGCACATTGTGCAGGAGGTCGCGGCGGCCGTTACCATCGAAATCGACGGCATATTTCATCCAGGATGACGGCATGAACTGGGTCTGGCCGAGCTCGCCGGCCCAGGCGCCGCGCATTTCCTGCGGCGAGAGATCGCCGCGGTCGACGATCCGCAGTGCATCCAGGAACTCGCCACGAAACTCGTCGGCGCGCCGGCAATCATAGGCGAGCGTTGCCAGCGAGCGCAGGGTCTGGAATTTGCCGATGTTGACGCCGAAATCGGTCTCCAGCCCCCAGATCGCAACCAGCACTTCGGCGGGCACGCCATAGGTCTGCTCGATACGCGACAGCACCGAGCCATATTGCTTGAGCATGTTGGAGCCGCGGGTCATCCGCGGCGGCACCATCCGCCCCGAAAACTGCTCGAAGGTCTGGTCGAACACCTTTTGCGAATGGTCGCGATTGAGCACGCTTTGATCGAGGGTGATGCCGGTCAGCGCGGTATTCGCGGTCTGCTGCGAGATGCCCTTGGAGACGGCCTCACTCTTGAAGGCGGCGAGCCAGGCGTCAAAATTTCCGGTGTCGCAGGACGCCGCCGCAAAGGCCGGAGCCGCGAGAAAAGAAAACGCAGCGCCAAGCGCCATGCTTATGAGACGACGAGAGTTGATTGCTGTCACGAATGCCGGTTCCGACTCGAGATATCCTGATCGTGCAGTGCAAAATGTCGGTGTCAACCGCGGCCAAAACAAGGCTGGAACATTTTGCATCCTGAACGCCAAACCGCCGGCTGAACCGGCGGTTTGGGTAGTTTTCTAGCTAATTGTCGTGTCGATCAAGTGTCATCCTTCCGCCGCCAGGGAAACAGGTTGGCCGGGAAGTCGGCCGCCGGCCGGCGCTGGTGTGGCGGACGCGGGGGGATCGGCTGGGCGTTCGGGTCAATCGCGACCGCCGCGCGGTAGAGGTGCCAGGTCGCGTGGCCAAGCAGCGGGATGACCACCGCAAGGCCCAGGAATAGCGGCAGCGAGCCGACCACCAGCAAGGCCGCGACGATCAAGCCCCAGGCGGCGATGGTGACCGGGTTCTTGGCGACGACCCGGAGCGAGGTGACCATGGCCTGACCGGCGCTGGCATGGCGGTCGAGCATCATCGGGAAAGACACCACGCTGACGCAGAGCGCGACCAGGGCGAACAGGAAGCCGACGCCGCAGCCGACGATGATGAGCCACCAGCCTTGCGACGTGGTCAGCACGCGTGTGACGAAATCCGAGGCGCTTGTGGCGCCGCCATAGAATGATACGGCGACATAAATCGTCTGAGCGGCCGCAACCCAGGTGACAAACAACGCGAGCAGCAGCGTGCCCAGCCCAAGCATGGCGCCGAACGAGGGCGAACGCAGCACGTCGAGGGCGTCCCAGGCGGACGGCTCTTCTCCACTTTCCCGGCGCCGGCTCAGCTCATAAAGGCCGAGTGCCGCGAACGGACCAAGCAGGGCAAAGCCCGCGGCCAGCGGAAACAGCAACGGGATCACGGCATAGCCAAAGGCTGCGCGCGCCAGAAGGAGGCCGAGCACCGGATAGATCACGCAGAGGATGATGGCGTGGCTTGGCACCGCCTTGAAATCCTCCCAGCCAAGCTTCAGCGCGTGGTGCAGATCGGCAAGGCTGATGGTGCGGATCTCAGGTGCCGCCTCTGGCGCGGTCTGCACCTGCGGGCCGACATTGTCGTGGTAGGTTGAGGCCATGGTCGCGTACTCCCTTGCCGAAGCGGCCGGAGTTCGCGCCACTTCGGGGCGCGAGCGGCCGCCGATGGAACGATCACGATTCTTGGCCAGACGCGAAAACCTTTCTTGTTCTGGCCGCGTCGCGAGCTGAACGTTCAGCATACTCTGAATTCGTTCCACCGTCCCTCACGCCTGGGTGAAAAATAAATGCCGCAGCGCAAACGCTTATGCGTCATTCCGCCGTCATTTCGCCTCGGCTAAGCTCCACATCTGTGCCGGGTCGCATTGGCAAGCTTTGCCGCCATGGTTAAGCTGAAGCAATTGATCCGCACCGGCATTGCCGGGCAACAAAGACCGTTTCCATTTGGGGAGCAATCGATGAGCATTTTCGGAAAAATCATGGGCGCCATCTTTGGCCACTCGGCTGCGGCGACGCCGGCCGGTGGGGCTGCCGCTCCTGCGGGTGGCGGCGCTGGGCCGGGGACCGCTTCGGCTGCGCCCTCGGCGGCGCCGGCGCAAAGCGTCGATGTCGCGGCGATCGTGGACAAGGCCGCCGCTGCCAAGCATGAGAAGCTGGAATGGCGGACTTCGATCGTCGACCTGATGAAGGCGCTCGACATCGATTCGAGCCTCGCCGCGCGCAAGGAACTTGCCAAGGAGCTGGGCTACACCGGCGACACCAATGATTCCGCCAGCATGAACGTCTGGCTGCACAAGCAGGTGATGGCCAAGCTCGCGGCGAACGGCGGCAAGCTGCCCCCGGAAATCAAGCACTGAGCATGATCCGGAAAAGTGGAGGCCGGTTTTCCGAAAAGATCATGCTCCACTAAAGAATCTAGAGCGCGCCTCGCGCTCTAGTAGATTTCTTAAAGCTCTGGCGTTAAAGGCCCGTGTCTTCCGGACACGGGCCTTTTTGCGTAAAACAAGAACAACAGAAGGGAATACGCCATGAAACCAGTCGATCGCCGCACCTTGCTCGCCACCGGCGCTTTGGCGCTTGCTGGGGCGGCAGCGGATAGCGCGCCGGCCGCGGCGCAAGCGGGGCCGAAGCCGATCTTCCCGGTGCCCATGACGACGATCCCGATCGTCGGCGAGAACGACGTGTTTCAGGTCCGCCGCATCTATTGCATCGGACGCAACTATGCGGCGCATGCGATCGAGCGTGGCTCCGATCCGAATCGCGAGCCGCCGTTCTTCTTCCAGAAGCCGACCGATGCGATCCAGAACGTCGCGATCGGGCAGGTGGCCGACCATCCCTATCCGTCGCTGACCAAGAACTATCACCACGAGGTCGAACTGGTGGCGGCGCTGAAATCCGGCGGCACCAACATCGCGCCCGAGCAGGCGCTCGACCATGTCTATGGCTACGCGCTCGGCCTCGACATGACCCGGCGCGACCTGCAGAATGGCATGGCCGCGGAGAAGAAGCCGTGGGAGATCGGCAAGAGCTTTGATCATGCCGCCGTGCTCGGCCCGATTCATCCGGTAGCCAAGATCGGCCATCTCACCAAGGGCGCAATCTCGCTCGCGATCAACGGCACAGTGCGGCAGAGTTCCGATCTCGACAAGATGATCTGGAGCGTCGCCGAGCAGATTGCCAAGCTCTCTGAGGCGTTCGAATTGAAGGCCGGTGACATCATCTATTCCGGCACGCCGGAGAATGTCGGCCCAGTGGTCAAGGGCGATGTGCTGCTGTGCAAGCTCGAGGGCTTGCCGGATATGTCGATCCGGATCGTCTAGTACAGTCGTTCCGGGGCGCGAAAGCGAACTATGGTGCGCAATTGCGCAACCTGAGAACCTCGAGATTCCGGGTCCACGCTGCGCGTGTCCCGGAATGACGAACGCGCCTACGCCACCAGGTCGGCGTATTCCGGATGCTTGTCCAGATAGTCGACCACGAAGCCGCAGCCGGCGATCACTTTGTGACCGTCGGCGCGGATCATCTCCAGCGCACCCTTCACCAGTTCGGAGGCTATGCCGCGTCCGCGTAATGCGCGCGGCGTTTCGGTGTGAGTGATGATGACGGCATCCGGCTTCTGCCGGTAATTGGCAAAGGCGGTCTGGTCTCCGACATCGAGCTCAAAACGCTGCAGGGCTTTGTTGTCGCGGACGCCGGCCATGGTCGTAACTTCCCTTCAGATTTCACCTCTCATCTAAGCCTGTGAACCCGTTGATGCAAACCGGCGACCAAGCGGAGATTGGCGCGGAGACGTCGGCGATATGCGCAGCTTTTCCCGAATTGCCGTTGGGCTCGCCTTCGCTGCGCTGACATTGGCGTGCCCCAAGCCCGCCGCAGCCGAAGGCGAGGAGAATTGGCAGCTGACCGCGCGTGAGGCGCTGCTGAAGCTCGGCGTCAAGCTATGAAGCTCGAGCCTGCAGCAAATCCTTGTACTCCGGATGCTTGCCGATCCAGGCTTTGACGAACGGGCAATCCGCGATCACCTTCGTTCCGCTTGCGCGCACCTGATCGAGCGCGCCTTGCACCAATGTCGAGCCAACCCCGCGTCCGCCGAGTTCCGGCGGCACCTCGGTATGCATGAAGGTGATGACATTGCCGTCGATCTTGTAGAAGGCCGCGGCGAGGTGGCCGTCGACCACGAGCTCGAATCGGTGATGTGCCTTGTTGTTGACGATGTCGCCCATCCCATTGCCTCAATTCTTCAGAGAGTCGGTGAGCATGGCGCGGATCGACCAGGCTTCGCCGTCGCCGGAGCCCTTGATGTCGTCGATCTTCCATCCGGTCGGCTCGCGAACGAAGTCGTAATGGATAATGGCGTCGGCCGGCTTCTCCCGCTTGCCGCGATGTCCATCGAGTGTCACGGCAATTGACGCCTGGTTGCCGTCGAGTTTCTCGGTGTCAACCTTGAACGACTTCACGTCCGGATCCTGTGAATTGGTGACGGGATCGAAGTCGACCGGTCCGACATCGCCCTTTGGCGTATGCGCATCTGCCTTGGCCCACAGCGCGATAAGCGCCTTTGACAGATATTTCGCTTTCGCCGCCTTGTTTTCGATGACAAAGCCACCGCCGCCATCACCCTTGCCCTTTGCGACACGGGTGTAAATCGCCGTGACGATCGCAACGGGATCGTCCGATGTGGCGGGCTCGGCGCGCGAGAGTGGGGCATCGGTCGCAATGAGCAAGCTCGTCAAGACCAGGCTGCGGCGTGTGATCATTTGAGTCCTCGGATTGCTGATGGCAATTTATAGAACGGAATATTCGCCAACGCCGTGACTATATTTTTGCGCAGCGTCGGTGTTTGGATCGAACCTCATTTCCGTCGGCGCGCACCAACGGCGATGTCGTTTCGCAAGCGCATGGTTGCAGTCGTTGCCCCCCTCACGCTTGCTGAATGGCTTGATCGCGACGCGGGCCTTGCGGGGCCTTGGGCGAAGGCGATAAACAGGGCGCAACCAACCGCTCCAGAACGGGTGTGCCAAACGCCCATTGATGAGGAAGCCCCATGAAGCTTGTGCTGACCCTGCTTGGCGTTGTCCTGGTTGTCGTTGCTGCCGTTTATTTCCTGGTTCCCGCTGACCAGTTGCCGGGCTTCTTCCCCGGACATGAGGACGGTGTGGCGCGGGTACACATGAAGCACGGGATTATCGCGGGCGTGATCGGCCTGGTGCTGATCGGGGCCGGTACCTTCATGGGGCGCCGCTGAACGTGGCCGCGGCCCCGCTCAACGCCGAGAAGCCGCTCGGCAGCCAGGCGCGGATGTCGCGCCGGGTCATGAATCTGGCGCACATGCTGACCCAGAATGCGCGCCGGCATGGCGATCGCGCCGGTTTCATCTGGGCCGAGCGGAGCTGGAGCTGGCGCGAGATCGACGCCCATGTCTCGGCGCTGGCGGCCGCGCTTGCCGCGCGTGGTATCGGAAAGGGTGATCGCATCCTTGTGCACTCCAAGAATTGCGAGGAGATGTTCTTCTCGATGTTCGCCGCCTTCCGACTGGGTGCGGTCTGGGTGCCTACCAATTTCCGCCTGATGCCGGATGAAGTGGCGTATCTCGCGACTGCTTCCGGCGCGAAGGCGTTTCTCTGCCATGTCGATTTCCCTGATCATGCCAAGGCCGCGACCGGCGCTGATTTCATTTGGCGCATCGGCGAAGAAGGCACCTTCGGCGAGACCTCGCTGCGCGAGGCGATGGCTAAACACGCTGGTGCAGCCGTCGCCAATGTCGCAGTCGAGCATGACGATCCCTGCTGGTTCTTCTTTACCTCCGGGACCACCGGCCGCTCCAAGGCCGCGGTCTTGACCCAGGGGCAGATGGCCTTTGTCGTCACCAATCATCTCGCCGATCTCACGCCCGGCACCACCGAGCAGGACGCTTCACTCGTGGTGGCGCCGTTGTCGCATGGCGCCGGCGTGCATCAGCTGATGCAGACCGCGCGCGGGGTTGCGACCATTCTGCTGCCGACCGAGCGTTTCGACATCGCGGAAGCCTATCGGCTGATCGCAAAGCATCGCGTCAGCAACCTCTTCACGGTGCCGACCATTCTCAAGATGATGGTCGAGCATCCCTCCGTCGACCAGTTCGATCATTCCTCGCTGCGCCACGTCATCTATGCCGGCGCGCCGATGTATCGCGAGGATCAGAAGTTCGCGTTGAAGAAGCTCGGCAAGGTGATCGTGCAGTATTTTGGCCTCGGCGAAGTCACCGGAAACATCACGGTGTTTCCGGCCGCGCTGCACGAGGAAGAGGATGGCGCACAAGCGCGGATCGGCACGTGCGGCTTCGAGCGCACAGGCATGCAGGTCTCGATCCAGGACGATAATGGCCGCGAGCTGAAGCCGTTCGAGACCGGCGAAATCTGCGTGATCGGCCCTGCGGTCTTCGCCGGCTATTACGACAATCCCGAAGCCAATGCGAAGGCATTTCGCGACGGCTGGTTCCGGACCGGCGATCTCGGCCATGTGGACGAAGAGGGGTTCGTCTACATCACCGGCCGCGCCTCCGACATGTACATCTCCGGCGGCTCCAACATCTATCCGCGCGAGGTCGAGGAGAAGATCCTGACGCATCCGGCTGTCGGCGAGGTCGCCGTCCTCGGCGTGCCCGACCCCGTCTGGGGCGAGGTAGGTGTGGCCGTCTGCGTCGCGCGCGAGGGCGCGACGGCCGTGAGCGAAGCTGACATGGCGGCGTTCCTTTCGCCGAAGGTGCCGCGCTACAAGATGCCCAAGCGCTTCTTCTTCTGGGATGCGTTGCCGAAGTCGGGTTATGGCAAGATCCCCAAGCGGCTGGTGCGCGATGAGCTGGAAGCGCGCGGGCTGCTCGACCTGTCGAAGCCGACCGGCACCTGAATGCGCAGCGTCAAGCAGCCCGGTCCGCCCGTCCGCGAACGCATCCAGTCGGTTGAGGTGCGCGGGCGCGCCTTCACCTTCACGCTGGAAGCTGGCCTGCCGCTGCTGGAAGCCGCGCGCCGCGGTTTTGCCGCAGAGGGTTTTGCCAGCGGCACGTTGAACATGCGCGGCGGAGCGCTCGGCCCGTTCGGCTATGTCATGCCGGCGCCGTCCAAGACCGGCGAGAACGCGGCGTTCTATAGCGATACTTTTCGCCCCGACGGCATTACCCAGCTCAAGCTTGCGAGCATGACGCTCGGCCGCAGAGACGGTGCGCCGTTCTTCCATTGCCATGGTCTCTGGCGTGAGGCCGATGGCCGCATCAGCGGCGGGCATATGTTGCCCGAGGAAACCTTTGTCGCCGAGCCGTTCGAGGTCGAGGCGTTCGGCATCGATGGGGCGATGTTCACCGCCGAGCCCGATCCCGAGACGAACTTCAAGCTGTTCGGTCCGGTGCCGGCCGCAGCGAAGGGCGTCGAGACCACCAGCCGCGCCTTTGCGCTGAGGCTGCGGCCAAACCAGGATTTCGCCTCCAGCCTCGAATCCTTTTGCCGCGAGCACGGCATTGCGCGCGCGAAAATTCACGGCGGCGTCGGCTCGACCATCGGCGCGCGCTTTGCCGATGGCGGCGTGATCGAGCCGTTTGCTACCGAGCTTGCAATCACTTCCGGCATTGTCGCGCCGGCTTCGAGCGGCGCGTTGGAAGCGGCGCTCGACGTCGCGCTGATCGATTACACCGGCGGCATCGGCGAGGGGAGGCTGATCCGCAGCGACAATCCCGTGCTGATGACCATGGAGCTGGTGGTCGAGGCGCTCTAGCCCCGAGACCCGCGCTAGCGACGCGTAACGACGCCGGTCGACGTCGCAAAACCCTCCATTGTCCTGATCCGCTTCTCGAGCCACCAGCCATATTCCGGCGACCAGTCCTCAAAGCGGCGGTTGATGCCGAGATCATGCGCCCAGTGATGGGCGATGTTGGGATTGTACTGCGACTGCCGGCCGATCGCGATCAGGTCGGCCTGGCCCTTTTCCAGAATGGCTTCGGCCTGCTGTGCTTCAAGAATGATGCCCACCGCCATGGTCGCGACATCGGCCTCCTTGCGCACCCGCTCGGCAAACGGCACCTGGAAGCCGAGCGCGCGTGGCACTTGCGCTGCCGTCGCCGAACCCGAGATGCCGCCGGAGGAGCAATCGACCACATCGACCCCGCGCGCCTTCAATTCGCGGGCGAAGGCCACGGTGTCGTCCATGTTCCAGCCTTCCACCGTGCCGTCGACCGAGGACACCCGCACGAACAGGGGCATGCTGGCAGGCATTTCCTTGCGCACCGCTTCGACGATTTCGAGCGGCAGCCGCATCCGCCCGGCGCGGTCGCCGCCATATTCGTCATTGCGCGTGTTGGAGACCGGCGACAGGAACGATGCGAGCAGGTAGCCGTGCGCCGTGTGAATTTCGATGGTGTCGAACCCGGCCTTGACCGCGTTCTTGGCTGCGTGTGCCCAGGTGCCGACCATGGCCTTGCACTCGGCAGTCGTGAGCTGCCGCGGCGTCAGCCAGCCTTTGGCGGTCGGCTCCGCCGTCGGCCCCACCGGCTGCCATACCTTGGCACCGGCTTTGATGTTTTCCTCGGTGAGTGGGCCCATGCCCTGCATCGCCGTTTGCGACGAGGCCTTGCGGCCGCCGTGGGCAAGCTGAATGCCGATCGCGGTATTTTGCCGCTTCATGAAAGCGATCAGCGGCTTGAAGCTCTCGAGCTGGGCGTCGTTCCAGATGCCGAGATCGTGCTCATTGATGAGGCCGATTTGCTCGACTCCGGTCGCCTCGACAAAAACGAGCCCGAAGCCGCCCAGGGCGTAACGGCCGAGATGCACAAGATGGAATGGACCGCAGGTGTGGCCGGCCTCGGCGCGGTAATGCACCATCGGCGGCACGACAAGCCGGTTTTTCAGCGTGAGACCGCGAATTGTGAAGGGCTCGAACAGCTTCGGTTGCGCGGTCCCGCTACCATTGGTTGGTCCATCACTCACAGGCGTTTCTCCTTCGAACTGGGACAGCCTGCCGCATGTGACAAAATCATTGCGCGCGGCGGCCGTTGGGCTTCTTGGCGGCCCGGCGGCAAGATGGCGCGAAAGCGAGGGTCGATCAACCTCACCAGGCCGCGCCTTTTCGCGCGGGCGCTATGCTCGCGCTTTAGTATTAAAGGCCGCGTGCTAGGCGCGAGGGCCGGCCGCTTGTATAATCCGCCGCGTGAAAAACAGCCGGAGGACCAACCTCCGCAGATTTCAGGAGTGAAACACGATCGCTTAGGGAGAGAACTCATATGCCGCTGACTCGCCGTCAAGCGCTGGCAACCGCCGGCGCCGCCCTCGCCAGCACGCTCGCCAAACCCGCCATGGCCGCCAAAGAGCCGATCTCGATCGGCTATCTTCCGGCGCTCACCGGTCCTTCGTCCTCCACCGGAATCGGGATCAATCGCGGCGTCGAACTTGCCGTGAAGGAGATCAACGCAGCCGGCGGCATCGACGGGCGGCAGATCGAGCTCATCGTCCGAGACACCCAGAGCGAACCGACCAAGGCCGTGAACGGCGCCGCCGAGCTCACCCACGCGCACAAGGTGAGCGTCGTGCTTGGCCCCGTTAATTCCGGCGAGTCGCTCGCCGTGGTGCCGCTGCTCGCGCGCGCCAACACGCCGCAGATCCATCCATGCTGGGTCGACAGCCTGACCGACCCCAAGAAATATCCGATGTGCTTCCGCAACGCCTCGACCAATCAGCAGATCGGCGGCGCCGCCAACCGTTATGTCCTGGACGTGCTCAAGTGCAAGAAGGTCGCCGTCATCAGTGACACCACCGGCTACGGCACCGCCTCCGTCAACGCCTATGTGCCGATGCTCAAGGCCAAGGGCGCGGAAATCGTCTACCAGGGCAATGTCGACGCCGCCAATCCGGATTTGACGCCGGAAATCCTGCGCATGCGCAACGCCGGCGCTGAAGTCATCATGCCCTGGAGCGTCAATCCCGGCTTCCTGTCGCGCATCATCAATACGCGTGGGCAGATGGCATGGGACGTGCCGATCGTCGGCCAGACCACGCTCGGCTCGGGCCAGACTTCGGCCTTGCTGGAGAAGCCGGAATACTGGGCCAAGGTCTATCCGAACAATTTCAAGCCGGTCTGCTACTCGGCCGAGGGCACGCTGAACGATCGCGCGGCGGCCTTTGTCGACAAGTTGAAGAGCAACAAGATCGAGCTCGGCGATACGCTCTTGTGGTGGGTCGCAGTCGGCTACGACTCCCCGAAGATGATCGCGGAAGCGATCAAGAGCTCCGGCGCCGAACCCGAACAGATCGTGAGCTGGCTCAATGATCTCAAGGGTTATCCCGGCGTGTTCGGCGACATCTCGTTCACGCCTGACCGCCATGACGGCTATCCCGATGATGGTATCGTGATGGTGGCGGCCAACTCGTTCAAGAACGGCGCGTTCAAGCTCGCGCCGGGATACGGAGTCTAGTTCGACGGCGCTGATCAGGGCTATAGTCAGCGGCGTCAAAAGACCCGGGGAAGAACCCCGGCAAGTAAAACAAGAAGACTCAGGGAGAAAATTCAGATGCCGCTTACTCGTCGTCAAGCGCTGGCTACCGCCGGCGCTGCCCTTGCTAGCACGCTCGCCAAGCCCGCTATCGCTGCCAACGAACCGATCCGGATCGGATATCTTCCGGCGTTGACCGGTCCGTCGTCCTCGACCGGTATCGGGATCAACCGCGGCTTTGAGCTCGCCGTGAAAGAACTCAACGCCGCCGGTGGCATCAATGGACGGCAGCTCGAGCTCGTCGTCCGCGATACCCAGAGCGATCCGACCAAGGCAGTGAACGGCGCCGCCGAGCTCGCGCATGGCGTGAAGGTCAACGTGGTGTTCGGCCCGCTCAATTCCGGCGAGTCGCTCGCTGTCGTGCCGCTGCTGGCAAAAGCGAATATCCCGCAGCTCCATTCCTGCTTCGTGGACACCCTGACCGATCCGAAGAAATATCCGATGTGCTTCCGCAACGCGTCCACCAACCAGCAGATTGGCGCCGGCGCCAACCGCTACGTGGTGGATGTGCTCAAATGCAAGAAGGTGGCCGTGATCAGCGACACCACCGGCTATGGCACGTCTTGCGTCAACGCCTACGTGCCGATGCTCAAGGAGAAGGGCGCCGAGGTCGTCTATCAGGGCAATATCGACGCCGCCAATCCGGACCTGACGCCTGACATGCTGCGCATGCAGAATGCCGGCGCGGAAGCCATCATGCCCTGGAGCGTCAATCCGGGCTTTCTGTCGCGCATCATCAATACGCGTGCGCAGATGAAATGGGATGTTCCGATCGTCGGCCAGACCACGCTCGGCTCCGGCCAGACGGCAGCGCTGCTGGAGAAGCCGGAATATTGGGCCAAGGTCTATCCGAACAACTTCAAGCCGGTCTGCTACGGACCGGATGGCAAGCTCAACGAGCGCACCACGGCCTTCCTCGATCGTCTGAAGAGCGCCAAGGTCGATGTCGCCGATACGCTGCTGTGGTGGATCGCCGTCGGCTACGATACGCCGAGGCTGATCGCCGACGCGGTGAAAAGCTCCGGCGCCGAGCCGGCACAGATCGTCGGCTATCTCAACACGCTGAAGGATTTTCCCGGCGTGTTCGGCGACATCTCCTTCACGCCCGACCGTCACGATGGTTATCGGGACGACGACTGCGTGATGGTGGAAGCCAATTCGCTGAAGGAAGGCGCATTCAAGCTCGCGCCGGGGTATACCTAGTAATCTAATCATCTTTCGTTCTTCGTCATGCCCGGCCTTGTGCCGGGCATGACAATGTAGAAGACCTCACCGCATCATCACATCCACGATCTTCTCCGCCGCCATCAGTGTCGGGAAATTGGTGTTGGCGCAGGGCACCACCGGGAAGATCGAGGCGTCGACGACGCGCAGGCCCTGCAAACCCTTGACGCGCCCCTCCGTGTCGACGACCGTCATCGGGTCCTCGGCGCGGCCCATGCGGCACGTACAGGAGGCGTGCCAGACGCCGATCGTGGCCTTGCGCACGAAGGCCTCCAGCGCCTCGTCGTCGTTCATCACCTGATCGAAGGTAAAGCCCTCGACCACGAAATTATCGATGATGTAGTGGCGGAGCGCGGCCGGCCCATCCATCATTGCGGCGGCGATTGCGGTCAGGATCTTGTTCTTAGTGTTGACCACGCCGATCTTGCGCACCTTGTCGGTGTAGGAGGCCGGGAAGGGCTTGTCGGTGACCGTACGGACCGGCGCGCTCATCATAAGCCCTGCGAGCTTGCGAAAGCCGCTCATCAGCCGCTCGAGGTCGCGACGGTCGGACAGAAGGTTGAACTCGACGACGGGCTCGGCAAAGGGATCGCGCGAAGTAAGTTTGACTTGTCCCGTCTCCGAATAGGTCTTGTTGACGAACAGCAAGAGCGAACCGATCCGCGCGCCGACCGCATGCCAGGCCGATTTGGTCAGGGCAGCTACGAACATGTCGCCCTTCGGCGTGCCCGACAGGCCCGAGGAATAGCGGAAGCCCATATGGATATGGCGTCGCGTGTGGTCGTTCATGCGGGCGCCGCGGCGGACGAAAGACGACAGCGAGATCGAAGGATGGTCCATCAGCCGCTGGCCGACGCCTTCCAGCGCCATCAGCACGGGAATGCCCATATCCCGGAGCTGGCCGACCGGGCCGATGCCGGCGCGCAAGAGATGCGCGGGCGAATGGATCGCGCCGCAGGACAGGATGATCTCGCGGCCACGGAATTCCTGCATCTGACCGTTCACGAGCGCCTTGACGCCGACGCATCGCGTCCCCTCGAACAGGAATTCCCGAACCTGCGTGTGCGTCGAGATCGTGAGATTGGGACGCTTGCGCGTCTCGCGATCGAGATAGCCCATCGCGGCCGAGACGCGATGCTCGTCCTGGTTCGAATGCGTGATCGGAAAATAGCCGTCGGCGAATTCGCCGTTCTGGTCGGGTAGGTACGGCATGCCGGCGAGCTCGCACGCTTTGCCCATGGCGGTCGAATGGCCGGTCCAGTGCTCCCTGGGAATGCGGCGGACGGGGATGCGGCCGTCCTTGCCGTGATAGGGTCCGTCGAAATCGAGATCGTGCTCGACCTTCCGGAAATAGGGCAGCACGTCGTTCCAGCCCCAGCCCGCGGCGCCACGCGCTTCCCAGTCGGCGTAATCGGTTGGCGCGCCGCGATTGGCGAGTTGCCCGTTGATCGAGGAGCCGCCGCCGAGCACGCGCGCCTGCTCGTATTTGCGCAAGGGTGGGCGCGCTTCCGGATTATTGTGGCTGACGATCTGGGTCGTGACCTTCAGTTCGGTCCAGTGGAAGCGCGGATCGAAATAGGCGGTGCCGGGATAGCTGTCCAAGATCTCCTTCGGCTCTTTGCCGGGCGGGGTGTCCTGTCCGGCCTCACAGAGCAGGATCTTGTTGGCGCTTTTGGCTGATAGCCGATGGGCCAGCACGGAGCCGGCCGAGCCGCCACCGACGATGATGTAGTCGTACACTTTCTGCGTTTCCTCTTGTTCTTGAGCGGGCAGGCTAGCGCAGCCGTTTCGCGAGGTCACGCCGGTCAATCGGCAAGCGGGACGCGAGCCAATGCATGGCTGGAGCATGATCTGCTCAATCAAAGAGAGGGGATGTGCGCCGGCATTCTCGCGGCACGATCTGCCCGAGCTTTGCTTGAGCCGTCGCCCTCGAAAGGGAGGGCGCAGGGAATGCCGGGTGCTACGACCGCACCCGCAGCCTCGCGTACGAAGGTAGAAAGTACGCGAGTAGTCACCACAGGTACGCCGAACAGTCCGGCATTCCCTGCACAATGGTTTTATGGCTTATGCCGCGCTCTCCCCGGTGTACCGGGCTTTGTAGCCACCGTCGCCTTGTGCTCGTCGCTCAAGGCTTGATCCCAGCGTCGGGGGATCAGGACCACACGGCTTTGCCATCCGCACTTGTCTCGCTCGTCCGGCGAAACCAGCGCGTCCATCGCATCCCGCTTCCTACGTCCGTGACGATCGCGATACGCCCCTCCTGTGGAGGCGGGATGGCGCGACTATAAGCATGATCTCTACTTCGGATAAAGCGAATTATTTTTGTGCGCGCGGGTTGACAGGTTTTGCGGGAGCTAGCCCGACGGGCAAATCACCAGAGGTAAGCTATTGCGATATTTGGACTTTCCTTCGCATCGAAGGTTCTTGTTATGTTCTTTTTAATATGCAATTGATAGGAGAAATCCTGGGGCGGGGATCATGGCCAAGCGCAATCGCGACATCAATTTGCCGGCGCCGTATCTGAAGCGGCTCTGGATTGACCCGGCCCGCGTGCCCGACCGCGAAGCCTATCCATTCTGCCTGCCGTTTCTGGTGGACAATTTCGAGCTTCGCTTCGAGCGTGCCATCACCATCATCGTCGGAGAAAATGGCACAGGCAAATCGACGCTGCTGGAGGGGATCGCAGTGCTCGCTGGCTATGACGAAGCCGGAGGCGGCAAGGGCTATAGACCGGTCGATCATTCCTGGGCGATGGAGAAGATGGGCGGCGAATTGTCGGATGCGCTTCGCGCAAGCTGGCTGCCCAAGATCACCAGGGGCTGGTTCTTTCGCGCCGAGAGTTTTTTCTCGGTGGCTCGCTATCTCGATCAGGCAGCGCGAGAAGCGGGAGAGATGGGACCGGATTTTCTCTCGCATTCTCATGGCGAAGGATTTCTGCGCTTCTTCGAGGAGCGCTGCCAGCAGCAGGGCATCTTCATTTTCGACGAGCCGGAGTCCGCGCTGTCGCCGTCGCGCCAGATCGAGTTCTTGAAGCTGCTGCAAATGATGGACAGGTCCGGCCGTTGCCAGGTCATCATGGCCACCCACTCGCCGATGCTCATGGCCTATCCCAACGCGACGCTGCTGCGGCTGACCAAGTACGGGCTGGAGCCGACCACGGTCGAGCAAACTGATCACTACAAGGCGCTGCGGGAGTTCTTCGACGACCCGCGCGGGTTTGTGGAGGCGGCGATTGGGGAGGGGTAATCGAGTGAATCGCGTACATCTTGCTTGCTGACAGATCGCGTATATTTCGATATGGTTGGTGGATACGGAGAGTTTTTCCGATGCGGTACGAACGAATTGAAATGAACCCGGACATCATGGGCGGCAAGCCCGTGATTCGTGGCACCCGCATCCCCGTAGACCTGGTTTTGCGCAAACTCGGAGCAGGCGTGTTGCCTGAGGCGATCCTGGCCGATTATCCACGCCTGGCGCTCGAGGATATTCAAGCCGCACAAACCTTTGCCGCCGATTACATCGCCGACGAAGACATCGTCTATCGCTGAACGTGCGTTGGCTCGCTGACGAATGCATTGCAGCGTCGTTGGTGGCGTCCTTGCGCCAATCCGGCCACGACGTTCTCTACGTTACCGAATACGCTTCGGGCTTGCACGACGTCGACGTGGTTGAATTGGCGAAGCACGAGCAAAGGTTATTGCTGACGGAAGATAAGGATTTTGGCGATCTCATCTTCCGGCGCGGACGAGCGGTGCCTGGAATCGTATTGATACGCGTAGCATCCGAAAATCTTCGATTGCAGGCCGAGCGGCTAGCGACGGCGATCGATCAGTATGGTGATCGCTTGTTTGGCCAATACCTCGTCATCGAAGAAGGACGTTTCCGCTCGCGTCCGCTCTGGGAAGATTGAATGACGCCAGGAGCGTAGAGCGCGCGAACTGCACGCCAATACCTTTCTGCGGCGCCTGCCTTGCTTCGCGGTTCCAGAATTAACCGGGATCGCCGGCATTAAGCTGAATCAGCAAGCATAAATGGCAAATTGCCTTGCCTGCCACCGCGGGCCGATTGAGGCTTCGTGCACCGGCCAGCGCAATAAACCCCAAAACACAGGGAGTGCAAGTGATGGTGTCGACGACAGGAAGACCCGTAACCGACATGGAGCGTGAAATCCACGCGGAGCTGCGGCACAGGCCGCTGCTGCAAGAGGCGCGTTCCAGCCATATCGACCCGCCCACCGTTGGTGCTCCGATGATGGCGATGCCTGATTATGTCGAGCATCGCGATGGCGCAACCGAGATCGGCAAGCTGTCGGCGGAGGCCGTCGTTCGTGAGTACGAGGCGACGGCGAAAGAGATCGAGTCGATGGGTGCTGAGCTCCTCGATCGTGTCAAGCAATGTGAAGCGATGACCCGCGATGCGCTCGCCGTGACCGACGAGCTCAAGGAAGTCGCCGCGCGGTATCGCGAGGAGGCCAAGCGGGTGTTCGAGCACATCGAAACCTGCTCGCTCGTCGTGGCCGAGGCGCGCAAGGCCTGCACCGACCTGAAAGACAAGATCGCCACCGGGGCGGACAAGCTGAAGCCGAAAAAGAAGTGACGTAGGGTATCTCGGCCAACCAGCGGCCAGATAGGCCGCCTGTACGCTTGCCCGGAGGCTTCATGGACGTCGTTCCTGGAAAAGCAGGGTCGCGAGGTGCGCGATCACGCAAATCGACGGAGCGCGCGAGCAACGCCCCCCAGGGGATGAATGCGCGCAAGATCGAGACCAGGATTCTCGAAATGATGCCGCATGGGAGGTGGATGACCTGCACAGCGGTTTCGCGGCTGATCGGCTCCGGGGATGATCGCAAGACACGTGCGCGCCTCGATCGTCTGGTCGGCGATGGCAAGCTCGAGCGCAAACGCGAACAGGGCACCCACGGCTTGGTCTATTTGTTTCGAAGTATTTTGTAAAAGCTGGTCGCCGCTTTGCGACCAATACATGCCACCACCGGAATTTTGAGAATCCGGATGAGTGGCGACGATCGGAGAGGCGTGAAGGCTGGCTGGGTGCGGTACGCCGCGCTGGGTCCGCTGACTGCCTTTCGCAATCCGGACAAAATGACGCCGTTGTGTTCGAACTCATTCGAGGCCGGGACCGACGGAAGGTGATGCGTGTTTGAGCGCCGACACGATCGGCGATCGATGGGCGTTTCACCGATCCGTCATGTCTCCGAACAGAGGTGCTTTCAATGAACGAGTGGCTGTCGCTGCTGGTGTCGTGGTTGCCGTTCCTGCTGCTGATCGGCGTGTGGTTCTGGCTCTCGCGCAGCGCCGGCATGAAGGCGCGCGGCCGCTCCGGTATCACCATGATCGAGCTCTACGAGCAGCAGGTCGAGGAGACGCGCCGCATGAACGCCACGCTGGAGCGGATTGCGGCGGCGATGGAGAAGCGTGGCTGATCGTAGGGTGGGTAGAGCCAACGGGTCGCGCGAACGCGCGCCCCGTTGGCTCTACCCATCCTACGCCTAGCCGCCGGCAGCTCGCATACGCGCCGTTGCCCATGTCAGAAAGTCGGCGCGCGCAGCATCCGTAACGAACACCCGGTGTGGCAGGAAAAATCCCAGACCTGGCTGATACTGGAAGGTCACCATCGATGGCGCATCATCGATTCGAAAAATCGCGCGCCACGGCGTCCGGCCTTCCCGCAACCCGTTCTTGACCACGATCCCGTCGTCGTCGAACGAGCAATCAAAATGCCTGTTCGCAGCCGGCATATCCCTGAACATGGTTTTCCCGAAACGGGACTGAGCGACGTTGCCGGCAACCAGCGCCGCCAGATACGCCACCGCGAAGGTACCCTCGGCGCACAGCACGGCGCTCGACGGCAGCAGGTCATAGGCAAACGCCACCAGCAATCCGGCGAGCAGGCAAACAAACACAGCCAGCGGAATGCCCTTGAGGATGCGGCGATCGAGATAGCGCCGCAAATCCTTCAAGCTCAGCTTCCGATAGATCCGATCATCGTCTTCATTGATCTCGAAGACGAAATGCGCCCCGGCTTGACCTGTCATGTCGCTTCGTTTCCGTTTGGCGGCTGTCGTGTGGTTTGATCAAATGGCATCCAAGTTTGTTCGCCCAATGACGTGATCGTATCCTCGTACGCCTAGACGCCGGTGTCGCCGGGCTCGAGCGCGATGTCCGTCATTCGCGCTCAATCGATGCTATGTGCTATCATTTTTGCAACAGCCATGGGTTCGCTTCGTCAGGCTTGTGCCGGGCGCGAGTTTCAGAACGCCAAGCCAGGAAGAACGGATGTCTATCGACAATATTCAGCTCAGCAAATTCTTGAGCTTTGTCCTCCGCCACAAACCTGATGCAATCGGCTTGACGCTGGATTCTCAGGGATGGGTCAGCATCGACGAGCTGATCGCAAGGGCCAATGCCGCCGGGACGATATTCGATAAAATCGCCCTGCTGCAGGTCGTTGAGACCAGTGACAAGAAACGATTTTCTGTGTCTTCCGACGGGTTGCGCATTCGCGCGGCGCAGGGCCACTCCGTATCGGTGGAGCTCGGCCTGTCACCACGACAGCCGCCACCTGTTCTTTATCACGGCACCGCAACGCGATTTGTGGAGTCGATCCTCGCCCAAGGGCTGAAGCCGCAGGCACGCCAGCATGTACATTTGTCGCTCGATGAAGCGACCGCGCTGCGCGTGGGCGAGCGCCATGGCAAGGCCTATATTTTCCGGGTAGATGCCCTCGCCATGCACGCGAAGGGCTTTATGTTCTATCTCTCGGACAACGGGGTTTGGTTGACCAATCTGGTACCTCCTAAATTCCTGGCGCCTTCGTCGCGCGCTGCAGATCCTGCCACAGCGTCGTCGTAACCTACGAGACCTTCACTCCGCAGCCTCACTCGCCCCACTGCTCTTCTTCCTCGGCGCATTCGCCTTCTTCAGCACCGGCTCCAGGAATTTGCCCGTGTAGCTTCGCGCTGCCTTCACGATGTCTTCGGGCGGGCCCCAGGCGACGATCTCGCCGCCGCCGTCGCCGCCTTCGGGGCCGAGGTCGATGACCCAGTCTGCCGTCTTGATGACCTCGAGATTGTGCTCGATCACCACCACCGTGTTGCCCTGCGCGACCAGCTCGTGCAGCACTTCCAGGAGCTTCTTCACGTCGTGGAAGTGCAGGCCGGTGGTCGGCTCGTCCAGGATATAGAGCGTGCGGCCGGTGGCGCGCTTGGATAGCTCCTTGGCGAGCTTGACGCGCTGGGCTTCGCCGCCGGACAGCGTCGTGGCCTGCTGGCCGACATGGATGTAGTCGAGGCCGACGCGATGCAGCGTCTGGAAGGTTTCGCGCACGCGCGGCACCGCCTTGAAGAAGTCGGCGGCTTCCTCGACGGTCATGTCGAGCACGTCGGCGATCGACTTGCCCTTGAACAGGACTTCCAGCGTTTCGCGGTTGTAGCGCTTGCCCTTGCAGACGTCACAGGTGACGTAGACATCGGGCAGGAAGTGCATCTCGATCTTGATGACGCCGTCGCCCTGGCAGGCCTCGCAGCGGCCGCCCTTGACGTTGAAGGAAAAGCGCCCGGGCTCGTAGCCGCGCGCCTTCGCCTCGGGCAGGCCGGCGAACCATTCGCGGATCGGGGTGAAGGCGCCGGTATAGGTCGCCGGGTTCGAGCGCGGGGTGCGGCCGATCGGCGACTGGTCGATGTCGATGATCTTGTCGATATGCTCGAGCCCCTCGATGCGATCGTGGGGTGCTGCGCCTTCGCTGGCGCCGTTGAGTTTTCGCGCGATCGCTCGGTAGAGCGTATCAATCAAGAGCGTCGACTTGCCGCCGCCGGAGACGCCGGTGACGCAAGTGAACAGGCCCAGCGGAATTTCCGCCGAGACGTTCTTGAGGTTATTGCCGCGCGCGTTCACCACCTTGATGGTGCGGCGATGGTTCGGCGGCCGCCGCTCCGGCACCTCGACCGACAATTCGCCGGTGAGATATTTGCCGGTCAGCGACTTGGGATTGCGCATGATCTCGGCCGGCGTGCCTTCGGCCACGATATGGCCGCCGTGCATGCCAGCGCCGGGGCCGATGTCGAGCACATAGTCGGCAAGGCGGATCGCATCCTCGTCGTGCTCGACCACGATCACGGTATTGCCGAGGTCGCGGAGCCGCTTCAATGTTTCCAGCAGCCGCGCGTTGTCGCGCTGATGAAGGCCGATCGAGGGCTCGTCCAGCACATAAAGCACGCCGGTCAGTCCCGAACCGATCTGCGAGGCGAGACGGATGCGCTGGCTCTCGCCGCCGGACAAGGTGCCGGAGGAGCGCGACAGGGTAAGATAGTTGAGGCCGACGTCGAGCAGGAAGGTGAGGCGCTCGCGGATCTCCTTGAGAATGCGGCCGGCGATCTCGTTCTGCTGCGCGTTCAGCGCCTCAGGCACGGTCTCGAACCATGCACCGGCGCCCTTCACGGACAGCTCCGAGATCTCGCCGATATGCTTGCCGCCGATCTTGACGCAGAGCGCCTCGGGCTTCAGCCGAAAACCGTTGCAGGCGCCGCAGGGCACGTCATGGAAATATTTTGCGAGCTCCTCGCGTGCCCATTCGCTCTCGGTCTCGCGATAGCGGCGCTCGATATTGGTGATCACGCCCTCGAACGGCTTCTTGGTGTCGTAGGAGCGCACCCCGTCCTCATAGGAGAACTTGATCTCGTCCTCACCGCTGCCGTGCAGGAGCGCGTTTTGCGTCTTCTTGGGCAGGTCCTTCCACTTGGTGTTGGGCGTGAACTTGTAGAACTTGCCGAGCGCGGTCAGCGTCTGCACGTAATAGGGCGAGGATGATTTCGCCCAGGGCGCGATCGCGCCCTTATTCATGGCCAGCTCCTTGTCGGGAATGACGAGGTCCTCGTCGACATGCTGCTCGACGCCGAGGCCGCCGCAGGCGGGGCAGGCGCCATAGGGGTTGTTGAAGGAGAACAGCCGCGGCTCGATCTCGGGAATGGTGAAGCCGGAGACCGGGCAGGCGAACTTCTCCGAGAACAGGATGCGCTCGGGCCCGCTCTTGTCGTGGATCTTGGCGGTCTTCTTCTTTTCCTCGGGCGCGGTGGCTGCTGCCGGCGCGTCCGCATATTCGATCACCGCCAGCCCCTCGGCGAGCTTCAGCGCAGTCTCAAAACTTTCCGCAAGGCGCTGGCCGATATCCGGCCGCACCACGATGCGGTCGACCACGACGTCGATGTCATGCGGGAATTTCTTGTCGAGCGTCGGCGCTTCCGCGAGCTCGTGGAAGGTGCCGTCGATCTTGACGCGCTGAAAGCCCTTCTTGAGGTATTCGGCGAGCTCCTTCTTGTACTCGCCCTTGCGGCCGCGCACGACGGGGGCCAGCAGATAGAGCCGCGTGCCCTCGGGCAGCGCCAGCACGCGATCGACCATCTGCGATACGGTCTGGCTTTCGATCGGCAGGCCCGTGGCGGGCGAATAGGGCACGCCGACGCGGGCCCAGAGCAGGCGCATATAGTCGTAGATTTCGGTCACCGTGCCGACGGTCGAGCGCGGGTTCTTCGAGGTTGTCTTCTGCTCGATCGAGATCGCCGGCGACAGGCCGTCGATCTGGTCGACATCAGGCTTCTGCATCATCTCGAGGAACTGGCGCGCATAGGCCGACAGCGACTCGACATAGCGGCGCTGGCCCTCGGCATAGATGGTGTCGAAGGCGAGCGAGGATTTGCCGGAGCCGGACAGGCCCGTGAACACCACGAGCTTGTCGCGCGGAATTTCCACGTCGATGTTTTTCAGATTGTGCTCGCGGGCGCCGCGGATGGTGATCGCGCGCTGGCTGCTCGCGGGTTGTTGGCGTCGCGCTTTCAGAATTTCATCCATACCGATTCTCTGGGCAATTTAGGGCACGTGGGGACGCGCACCTTCGCCTCCGCCTCGCCGGATTGCCGGGATCGGACGCCGCTGCATTCGATCTCGGAACGTAGGAAGAACGGGCGCGGAATTCCAGTAGGGAATGGCAGCCATCAACGGTTTTGCGAATCGCTGGCAGCAGAGGTCAGCAGCGTCGGAACCCAGCTCGGCGCCCACAAACAAAAAGGCCGGCGCGAGGCCGGCCTTTCTTCGAGAAATTGGCGTCTGGAAGCGATCAGTACTTCGATCAGTACTTGGCGACGATCGGGCCACCGAAAGTGTAGTTCACGCGGACCGTGCCCATGTCGACGTCCTGACGGATGCTGTCCGTGCGGTCGACGACCACGCCGAGGGCGGTGAAGCTGACGTTGTGCCTGTCCATGAACAGATGGTCGTACTCGAATGCGACCGACCAGTGGGGCGCGAAGCCGACCTCGATGCCGGCGCCGACGACGCCGCCCCAACGGGTGTCGCTGGCGCTGTCGAAGGTGACGCCGGCGAGAAGGCCGTTGTACTTGTTGTCGGTGACCGCCGCGCCGCCCTTCACGTAGCCGAGCACGTTGTTCCAGGCATAGCCGATCTGGCCGGTGAAGAGGCCGATCGCATCGATCTTGGTCTGGTTGACGATAGGCGCAAAGGCCGCGGGCGCACTGGTGTTCGAGCCCTTCAGGTTGGCCCAGTCACCCTGGGCTTCGAGGCCGAACACCCAGTTCGTCGACTGCCAGCGATAGCCGATCTGACCACCGGCGAGGCCGCCGGTCGCATCATGGCAGCCTTCGGCCACGGTGGGAATCGGTCCCACGCCGAGGACAGAGTTGAGGTCCCAGCAGTTGTGGCTCGAGCCGCCGCCGCCGTTGACGCCGACATAGAAGCCGGCCCAATTGTAGATCGGTGCGACCACGGCAGGCGCCTTGGTGTAGACCTTCGCAGGAAGATCGGCCGCGAGCACGGGGGCCGCACTCAACACAAGCAGACCGGCCGCGGTCCAGGCGAGTTTATTCATTTCCACTTCTCTCCTCATTTCGATTCGAGCGCGACGGGCGCGTCGATCGACCAGCCAACGATTTCAGGTTGTGTGGAGATAGCGGAATTCATCCGCGCACGCAGTCACCGAAAAGCTACACCCGTGGCCAAACCCGCGCGCGCTGCCACTTGAGGTTGTCATCATTCCGTCACGAGACCGCAAACAAAAAGGCCGGCGCGAGGCCGGCCTTTTCTTCGAGAAATTGGCGTCTCGACGATATCAGTGCTTTGATCAGTACTTGGCGACCACCGGGCCACCGAAGGTGTAGTTCACGCGGACGGTGCCCATGTCGACGTCCTCGCTAATGCGCTCGCCGCGGGTGACAAAGCCGGGAATGAAACCGCCCACCGGGGTGGAGAAGGTATGGTTGCTGCTGCCCATGAACAGGTGGTTGTACTCGAACGCCACCGACCAGCCCGGAGCGAAGCCGACTTCGATGCCGGTGCCGACCGTGCCGCCCCAACGGGTTTCGCTGGCGGTGTCGATCAAGAAGTTGGTGGGGGTGAAGAAGCCGGTGTACTTGTTATCCGTGACCGCAGCACCGGCCTTGACGTACCAGAGCACGTTGTTCCAGGCGTAGCCGACCTGACCGGTGAAGAGGCCGATCGCGTCGATCTTGGTCTGGTTGGTGAGCAGGGGGCCGAAGAAGGTGCTGGTGTTCGAGCCCTTGAAGTCCGCCCAGTCGCCTTGCGCTTCGACGCCGAACACCACGCTATTGCCCGGCCCCCCCACGTTGTAGGTCTGCCAGCGATAACCGATCTGGCCACCGACCAAGCCGCCCGTCGCGTTGCTGCAGCCTTCGCCGACCGCAGGAATGCCGATACCGGCGAGGGCGTTCAGCGTCCAGCAATCGCGCGAGGAGCCGCCGCCGCCGTTGATACCGATGTAGAAGCCGGACCAGTTGTAGATCGGCGGAGGAACGATCGCGGGCGCCTTGGTGTAGACCTTCGCGGGAAGGTCTGCGGCGAGCGCCGGCGCGACGCTGAGCGCAATCAGGCCAACCGTCGCCAGGAAGAGCTTCTTCATGATTGGTCTCCAATTCCTTTGACCGGGACTTTTGCGCAGTCCAGGTTTCACGCATGCAATGAAATTTGTGCCTCTATTATAATCCGATTGCCGACAAGATAGCGTCACTCGAAAACCACAACCACAGCGAAAGTGCGTGTGTATTCAAGATGTTGTGTCACTTAGTGGGCATAAATCCGCCACGAAAAAGACTGGGATGGCGAACGAAAAAGGCCGGCGTGAGCCGGCCTTTTCCTTTTAATCCTATGGAGGCGAAGATCAGTACTTGGCAATCACTGGGCCACCCCAGCGATAGTTCACACGCACCGAGCCGATATCCACATCCTGCTTGACGTTGTCGGTGCGGGTGAAGGCACCGCCAGGCGTGTTGAAGTTGACGCTGTGGCTGTCCATGAAGAGGTGGTCATATTCGAATGCCACCGACCAATTCGGCGCGAAGCTGACTTCGACACCGGTGCCGACCGTGCCGCCCCAACGGGTGTCGTTCTCCTGATCGATCACGACGAGGCCAGCCGTGGTGAGGCCGCGATACTTGTTGTCGGTGACGACGGCGCCGCCCTTCACGTACCAGAGCACGTTGTTCCAGGCATAGCCGACCTGGCCGGTGAAGAGGCCGAAGGCGTCCATCTTCGTCTGGTTGGTGACGGCGGGCGCGAACAGGCTGATATTGGAGCCCTTGAAGTCGGCCCAATCGCCTTGCGCTTCAACTCCGAATACCCAGGCGCCGGTCTGCCAGCGATAGCCGAGCTGGCCGCCGACCATGCCTCCGGTCGCGTTATGGCAGCCTTCGCTGGTGGATGGGATGATGGCGCCAGCGTTGTTGGTGACGCTCCAGCAATCGCGGGATGAGCCGCCACCGCCGTTGATACCGATGTAGAAGCCGCTCCAGTCGTAGATCGCGGCGATCATCGGCGCAGGAGCCTTGGTGTAAGTCCGCGCCGGCAAATCCGCGGCGCTCGCGGGCGCAGCCACGCTCATCGCAGCAACCAAGGCGGCCGCCCCAAGCAAAATCTTTTGCATTCCGTTCACTCCGGCATTTCCGCTTCCGTTGGTCCCCAGAAGCGTCTTAAGTCAGCAGTGACCGCCCCAAGCGATCTAAATCCGGTCCAGAATATACCGGTTTCAGCCATAAAAGCCGTCTCCGAAAGGCAACACTCGGCCGCGAAGTGCGAGGCCTGCGGCAGCGAAGTGCGAGGCCCGGAACTTTATGATTTGCCTGGGTTTTTCCCGGCGCGAAGCGAACGCCCATCCGGAACCAGCATGCGTGGCAGGCGCGCCGGTAGGTGGATGCAGAGTCCGGGCCCAAGTCCGGCTCCAAGTTCGGGTCCAAGTCCGCTCTCAATGGTCGGAATTCGATCGGAACAAAGCTGGAACATTGGGGATTTCGTTGCTATATGTGGATAACGGCAGAGGCTGCGGCTCACCCGGTCCGGCAAGCGTATAGGGTCGCGCCCAGATTCCTAAAAAGCCGGATTTCAAGCGCGGCGCTTGGGCGGCGGTAATTTCAGGCGTGGAGAGTGGCGATGGCGGGAAGTGTGAACAAGGTGATTCTGGTCGGCAACCTCGGCAAGGACCCGGAGATCCGGCGGACCCAGGACGGCCGGCCGATCGCCAATCTGAGTATCGCGACCTCGGAGACCTGGCGCGACAAGGCGACCGGCGAGCGCAAGGAAAAGACGGAGTGGCATCGCGTCGTGATCTTCTCCGAGCCGCTTTGCAAGATCGTCGAGCAATATCTGAAGAAGGGCGCCAAGGTGTACATCGAAGGCGCGTTGCAGACCCGCAAATGGACCGATCAGGCCGGCGTCGAAAAGTATTCGACCGAAGTGGTGCTGCAGGGCTTCAACTCGACCTTGACGATGCTCGATGGTCGCGCCGGTGGGGGCGGCGGCAGCTTCGCCGAGGACAATGGCGGCGGCGATTTCGGTGTGAGCGGCCCATCGAGCGCGCCGCAGCGCCGGATGGCGCCTGCGGGCGGCGGCGGTCGCGGCAACGACATGGATGACGACATTCCGTTCTGAGCGGGATTGCGGTCGCCTGAACTCAGCCAGCTAACTGCTTGAAGCGAAATCGCGCCGCGCGGTACTAACGCGCGGCGGCGAACGGCGAATTGCGCCTGCGTTGAATCTCGCCTGAACTTTGACGATGGCCGATGTGAATGATATTAACATCGAGGCAAAACTGTTTTACGTCGGCGTTTTTTGGCGCGCCGCATTGAGTGCAAAGCGGCAGTTCACGCGCGCTGCGAGTTCCAGAGATGAGGCTCTCCATATGAGGCTCGCTATATGAGTCTTGCGCCACTGCTCGATGCCGCGCCGGCGATCCCCCTCCATGCCTTCGCGGCAATGGCCGCCTTCGCGCTTGGCGTCGTGCAGTTCGCCGCGCCGAAGGGCACGCTGCCGCATCGGACCATCGGCTGGATCTGGGTCGCGCTGATGGCCCTCGTTGCCGGCTCCTCATTCTGGATCCACCAGATCCGTTTGATCGGTCCCTGGAGCCCGATCCATCTGCTGTCGATCTTCACGCTCTCGATGCTGCCGCTGGCGGTCTGGAAGGCGCACACCCATCAGGTGCGCGAGCACCGCAGGATCATGATTTTTATCTTTTCGGGGGCGCTCGTGATCGCCGGCCTGTTCACGATCCTGCCCGGACGGATCATGCACCAGGTGCTGTTCGGAACCTGATTTGAGGGGCCGAAAATGCCCGCTTTTCAGGGGCGGTTCCGAGGCTTCCTGCCGACTTGCTGCAACGGCCGTAAGTATCTGGAAAAACGAAGGGAAAAAGCACGGCTTTTGAGCGCCGAAGGGTGGTTTTAAGACCCTCGATGGGCTATATGATTCCCAAAGAAAATCACCTGGATTTCCCACTTGGCCGATAACGACGACGAGAAGCCCGGCGAGCCGCCGGAGCGCTCAGATATTCGCCCCGTCTCCATCCTCGACGAGATGAAACAGAGCTACCTCAATTACGCGATGAGCGTGATTGTGGCGCGCGCGCTGCCCGATGCGCGTGACGGCCTGAAGCCGGTGCACCGGCGCATCCTGTATTCGATGTACGAGCAGGGGCACACGCCCGACAAGAAATACGTGAAGTCCGCGCGCGTCGTCGGTGACGTGATCGGTAAATATCATCCGCACGGCGACCAATCGATTTACGACGCGATGGTCCGGATGGCGCAGGATTTCTCCATGCGCTTGCCACTGATCGATGGTCAGGGCAATTTCGGTTCCGTCGACGGCGATCCTCCGGCAGCATACCGGTACACAGAAGCGCGCCTGACGCGGTCGGCACTCGAGGTCCTTGCGGATATCGACAAGGACACCGTCGATTTCGAGCCGAACTACGATAACTCCGATAGGGAGCCGTCGGTCCTCCCGGCGAAATTCCCTAACCTGCTTGTCAACGGCGCCGGCGGCATCGCGGTCGGCATGGCGACCAACATCCCGCCGCACAATCTCGGCGAGGTCATTGATGCCTGCGTGGCGCTGATCGACAATCCTTCGCTGTCAATCGACGATTTGATCAACATCATTCCCGGTCCCGATTTCCCGACCGGCGGCATCATCCTCGGCCGCCAGGGCATCCGCTCGGCCTATCATCTCGGCCGCGGCTCGATCGTGATGCGCGGCAAGGTGCATTTCGAAACCATCCGCAAGGAGCGCGAGGCGATCGTCATCACCGAGATTCCGTATCAGGTGAACAAGGCGACCATGGTCGAGCGCATCGCCGACCTCCACAAGGAGAAGAAGGTCGATGGCATCGCGGACCTGCGCGACGAGTCCGACCGCGACGGCTATCGCGTCGTGGTCGAGCTCAAGCGCGACGCCATGCCCGATGTCGTGCTGAACCAGCTCTACAGGTTCACGCCGCTGCAGACGAGCTTTGGCGCCAACATGCTGGCGCTCGACAATCGCCGTCCGCAGACGATGACCCTGAAGGACTTTCTGACACTGTTCATCGCCTTCCGAGAACAGGTGGTGACGCGGCGCACGAAATTCCTGCTCAACAAGGCGCGCGACCGCGCCCATATCCTGGTCGGCCTTGCGATCGCCGTCGCCAATATCGACGAGATCATCCGCGTTATCAGAAACTCGCCCGATCCGACCACGGCGCGCGATACCCTGATGTCGCGCGACTGGCCGGCGCAGCAGGTTGCCGCCATGATCACGCTGATCGACGATGCCCGCCACAGGCTGGCGTCCGACGGCACCGCACGGCTGTCGATGGAACAGGCGAAAGCCATCCTCGATTTGCGCCTGCAGCGCCTGACCGCGCTTGGCCAGGAGGAAATTTCCGAGGAGCTCGACAAGCTCGCGATCGAGATCGCCGATTATCTCGACATCCTGCGCTCGCGCGCCCGCATTCAGACGATCATCAAGACCGAGCTCACCTCGGTGAAGGAGGAGTTCGGCACACCGCGCCGGACCGTGATCATCGAGCAGGAAGGCGAGGTCGAGGACGAAGACCTGATCCAGCGCGAGGACATGGTCGTGACCGTGTCGCACGCCGGCTACGCCAAGCGCGTGCCGCTGTCGGCCTACCGGGCGCAGCGCCGCGGCGGCAAGGGGCGCGCCGGCATGCAGACCCGCGAGGAAGATTTCGTCAGCCGGTTGTTCGTGGCGTCCACGCATACGCCGGTGCTGTTCTTCTCTTCGCGCGGCCAAGTCTACAAGGAGAAGGTCTGGCGGTTGCCGGTTGCCGCCGTCAACGGCCGCGGCAAGGCGCTGATCAACATCCTGCCGCTGGAGCAGGGCGAGCGCATCACCACCATCATGCCGCTGCCGGAGGATGAATCCTCCTGGGCCAATCTCGACGTGATGTTCGCCACGACCGGCGGCAATGTCCGCCGCAACAAACTCTCGGACTTCATGGATGTCCGCCGCTCCGGCATCATCGCCATGAAGCTCGACGAGAACGAGGCGATCGTCGACGTCCAGATCTGCACCGAGCGCGACGACGTGCTGCTCACCGCCGCCGGCGGCCAGTGCATCCGCTTCCCCGTCCCCGACGTGCGCGTCTTCACCGGCCGCACCTCGATGGGCGTGCGCGGCATTGCCCTGCCCAAGGAAGACAAGCTGATTTCGCTGACCATCTTGCGTCATGTCGAGGCCACGTCGGACGAACGCTCCGCCTATTTGAAGATGCGCCGCGCAGTGGCTGGCGAAGGCGCGACCGAGGAGAACACGGCGGAGGTCGAGGCCGAGGAGACCTCCGGCAGCTTCCAGCTCTCGCAGGAGCGCTATGTCGAGATGTCCGCGCAGGAGCAGGTGGTGCTCACCGTCTCCGTCAACGGCTATGGCAAGCGGACCTCGTCCTACGAGTACCGGACGACGGGACGTGGCGGCAAAGGTATCGTCGCGATGAATGTCAACAACCGCAACGGCAATCTGGTGGCGTCGTTCCCGGTCGAAGAGGCCGACCAGATCATGCTGGTCACCGACAAGGGTCAGCTGATCCGTTGCCCGGTTGAGGACATCCGCATCGCCGGCCGCTCCACCCAGGGCGTGATCGTGTTCGACACCGCCGAGGACGAGCACGTGGTCTCCGTCGAGCATATCGGCGAGGACACCGAGAACGGCGAGAACGGCAACGGCCACTAGGCCGTTGCGATCGGCGACTACTCACGGCTGGACGTTGTCTGATTGATCCTCGATCGCCGGCCGCAGAGAGGCTGTTAGATGTTTTGGTTGCGGACAGCGCCGCAGAGGCTGCGCCGGCCGGAGACATTGCGGCAGCGCACATGTCGGCTTTTTGACCTATTACCGAACTCCAAACCGACCAGTCGAGAGGCCCGCTTTTGACCCAACCCGAACATCGGATCACACCAAAGCCTTCCGTGTCCCGCTATTAATTTGAAATTTTGCCAGCGAATGGTGATATCGCGAGCTGCAGCGAAGCAGCCAACGACCACTTACGGCCGGCGGCTGTCTTGCGCCTCGCCGTGGCGCATCGCTGTGGACTCTCGCTGCCACGGCCAGCGTCCTTCAATTTCCAGAACCAGTGTCCAGCTCAGGAAAGTTCGCACCAGCACCAAGCCGGCCAAAAGCCCTAAGCTCACAAAGGTCAGCTCGATGGCGATGGTTTTGACGATGTCGGCGGCGACCAGAACTTCCAGGCCCAGCAGCAGCGAGCGGCCGATGCTGATCTTGTAGTGGTCATAACGCGAGGCATCCGGGCGATGAAAGATATATCGGCTCGACCAGATGATCCCGACGACAATGATGAAGACACCAAAGATCTCAATGCCAACGCCGATGAGGTGAATCCACTGGCTGGTCGCTGACTCGAACTGAGGCGGAGCGTCGATGCCGGAATTCATGCGTCAGGTCTCCCGTCGGGTGCGCAAGCTGTCATTAATCTCGAGCTGCCCTCGGGCCGGCCGATCCCGCTAGAGGTAATCAACCGGCTCTATGATGAGGTCCTGAGCGACCACTGCGTTCACCGACAGACATAAACCCCGTTGACCAGCACGCGGTTGACACAGGCGGTTCCAACGGCCGCCGCACCCACGGCCGCGCCGCCGACCACCGCGCGCCGTGTGGTGCGACGCGCGACGCCGGCCACGCTGACGGGAGTCAAAGGCCGTCCGACCCTGGCTTCCGCGCTGCCGAACGACAATGAGAGCCCTTCGGTCGGTGTCCAATTGATTGAGCCTGACAGTCCGAGACCGACTACCAGCGCGGTAAGGAGTATTTTTCTGGGCTTGAGATGTGCCATGGTGATCCCTGCTTTCTTGCGATTGAGGGCTCATCGATCCACACTTTGATCGCCGGACCATTGATCAGGATCAACGTTTTGCCGATGGTCGGAAGGAAGCGGCATGGGGCTAACGGCGGGCGGTTTTCCTTGATCTTGCTGCGGTGCATGAGTCTCGCGTTGGCCGTTAGCGTCGAACCTCGGTGCTCACTTTACCGTCGGCTGCCGGAGGTAAACCGGACGTGGCCCCAGACCCAACCAATCGACGCGAATGACCCGAAGCGGCCACTTGCGATTTAAAGACCAATTGGTCTATATATCTGCCATGAGCCGCCAGACCTCAGCGCAGTTGCCCCGTGGCCGCCCCCGAAGTTTCGACGTGGACGCCGCCGTCGAACGCGCGATGAATGTGTTCTGGTCGCGCGGCTATCACGCCACGGCGCTCCCGGACCTGCTTCGTGCGACGAAGCTCTCGCGTGGCAGCCTTTACGCCGCCTTCGGTGACAAGCACTCGCTCTTCCTGCGCGCGCTTGACCGCTACATTGCCGATGCCCTGACGCGGATGGACAGCGAATTCGATCCCCGCAGAGAGCCGATCGACGGCCTGCGGGCCTACCTGGCCGGTTACGTTGACCGCAACAGCGGTGCCAATGGTCGGCGCGGATGCCTGCTGGTCGCTACAGCCATGGAACTGGCTGGCCGTGATGCCGAAGTTGATCGTCGCGTCGGGAGCTTTTTCAAAGCCATGGAGGCCAGGGTCGCTGATACACTTTCCCGTGCGAAGGCGGCGGGCAAGTTGGCCGATGGTGTCGAGCCTTCGAG
>Ga0210401_10000941_pt1 | contig 35064 bp, 31 predicted proteins | sample IncBWH32MmetaG_FD_150866 | JGI IMG/M metagenome (GOLD analysis project Ga0210401, IMG submission 150866) | Forest soil microbial communities from Barre Woods Harvard Forest LTER site, Petersham, Massachusetts, United States - Inc-BW-H-32-M | ecosystem: Environmental > Terrestrial > Soil >... | reverse complement strand
CCGAAGTCCTCGAAAGTGTTCATCGCGAGTATTCCGTACACCTCGATCGCTTCACTGGAGACACCGCTCCCTTCTCTGCGGTCAACCAGGAACTCTCTCGCTGCCTCGAATACAAGTACAAAGAGGGCGCGAACCACAAGGGTTACGGCTACGCCTGGGCCGCGGCCGGCTTGCTGCTTCTCCTTGTCGGCGGGATTCTCGGCTGGCGCTGGTGGCAATACCAACGCTGGAACAATCTGGTCGATACCCTCCGTGAGCAACCTGGCCTTGTCATCACTTCTTTCGGTCGCGAACACGGACGCTTTTCCATCCGCGGCCTCCGCGACCCTCTCGCGCCGGACCCTCGCCAGTTCGTAACGCAGGCTGGCCTCGATCCCGCCAAATCCGAATTCCACTGGGGCGCCTACTATGCTCTCGACGATGCCATCCTGCAACAGCGCGCCACCCAACTTCTCGCTCCTCCGCAAGATGTCATCCTAAATGTGAAAGACGGCATTTTGCACCTTGCTGGCCAACCTTCTGCTGCCTGGCTTAAGGATCTCGGCACACGCGCCCTGCTTGTTCCCGGGCTTCGCTCTGTGGACTTCGGCCGCTTCACTCCCGAGCAGATGGCTTTCGAGCAAGCGAAAAGCGAGGTCCAGGGCGTTATTGTAAAATTCCCTGTGGGGACGGCCGCGCTCTCCTCGGCCGAGCGCTCGAATCTGCGCAACCTGATTCCCAGACTAACCTCGCTGCAGAATTCTGCAGCAGCGCTTCATCAGAACCTGCGCGTGGAGGTTGTTGGCCACAGCGACGTCACCGGCGCCGAAGGCACCAATCAATCTCTCAGCCAGCGCCGCGCCGACCGTGTCGCATGGGAGCTTATTCAACTTGGCATCCCCGATGACGTCTTGCACGCCCGCGGCGTCGCCTCCGCGGAGCCTGTGCGTAGCGACGACTCCGAGGAAAATCGCCAGTTCAATCGCAGCGCTACTTTTTTTGTGAGCTCCTCTCCTTCCCCTCAGCCATGATTCAGAAGAAAATCTGCATGCTCGGTTCCTTCGCTGTCGGCAAAACCAGTCTCATCCGCCGTTTCGTCGAAAGCATTTATTCAGAGGCCTACCACACCACCGTCGGCGTCAAAATCGACAAGAGGGTCGTTCGCTATAACGATTCCGACGTCACCCTGGTTCTCTGGGATCTCTACGGTGAAGATGAATTCCAGAAAATGCGTTGGTCCTACCTGCGCGGCGCGGCTGGCTATCTTCTCGTCGCCGACGGAACTCGCTGCAACACTCTGGAAAAAGCCTTCCAGCTCGAACAGCGCATCCGCGAAGAATTCGGTGAAATCCCCTTCATTTTGGTCATCAATAAAGCCGATCTCGTCCAGGATTGGGAACTCGATCCCGCGATGGAATCACAACTTACCGCCCGAAACTGGACCATCCTTCGCTCCAGCGCAAAAACCGGCGAAAATGTTGACGAGGCTTTCTTGCAACTCACCAGGAAGATGCTTCCCTGACCATGTCCTCCCCTCTCCAGCCATTTCTTCGCCAACTTGGCTACGCGCTCTTCGAGTATCTCGGCGATGGCCAGTTCGCCCTTTTAGCTGATCCCCCTGCTTGGCTTTCGCACCTCTGGGGCCCGGACCTCGCCGTTCAGCAGCCCGTGTCTTTCGCGGAAAAGTCGCCCTTCCTGGAAGACTTCCTTTCCGAGGCCGCGGACTTCTGGGGCGCCTCACAACCCGATTCACTCGATTCCGGCGCATGGATCGAAAAGTCCGCCTCCGGTGTGGAGATTCCCCTGCAAGCTACGGCGTTGCGTTTGGAGAACCGCCCGATCCTTGCGATCTACTCCCTTGGATCACCGTATCAGGAGCGCGTCCAGATTTTGCAGACCGCCCGCAGCTCCGCCCTGGAACACGAGATGCTTCTCCGCGAAATTCAGAAAAAGGAGATCCTTCTCCATTGCATCATTCATGATCTTTCTCAGCCTCTCAGCGTGATGAGTGTTGCTCTCGACTGCGTTTCCGGCGAAGCCCTCTCCCCTCGCATCGCCGAATTTATCGAACTCGGCAGGCGCGCCGGCGATCAGCAGCAATCCATGATTCGCGAAGTCCTGCAGGCATTTTCGGCCGACCTTCGCGCCACCCTCGACACCGAAACCTCCGCCAACAATTCGCCGGATCTGTTTCACATCGCGCGCCGGGTTGCAGAGTCGCAATCGCCGCCGTTCGCCGCTAAAAACGTGCGCATCAAACTCGCCCTGCCCACCGCGCCCGAGCAGTGCCGCATCATGGGTGAAGAGTCCCGCCTGCAACGCGTTTTCGCCAATCTTCTTGAAAATGCATTGCGCTACTCGCCCCCTGGGTCGTGTGTTACCCTCAGCGCAGAGATCGACGGCGGTTTTTGCAAAGCCTACGTCGATGATCAGGGCCCCGGCCTGCCGCGCGAGCTCACTCCGGCTCAGATTTTCGGCCTCTTCTCGAAAGGGAAGCAAAGCACCGGCAAAGCCGGCCTGGGCTTGTACTTCTGCCGTGTTACCGTCGAGCGCTGGGGTGGTACCATCGGTTGTGTCTCCTTGCCGGAGAAGGGTTCGCGCTTCTGGTTCCGTCTTCCCCTGGCTGCTGTGCAAGATCTCCCCACACGCGGTGAGCGTACCGGGCAACGGAAAGTTCCAGCGTCTTCCACCGGCCCGGCTACCCTCCCAAGGAACTCGATGCGCGTTCTTCTTGCTGACGATCACGAAGACATTCGAAAGCTGACCACCTACCAGTTGGAGCGCAGCGGCCATCTCGTCACTTCCGTCTCGAATGGCAAGGATGCTCTAGACAGAGCCCAGCGCGATTCTTTCGACGTCATCCTCCTCGATGAGGAAATGCCCGGCCTTACCGGAGTTCAGGTTATTGGTGCCATTCGCAAAAATTCTGCTTCTCCATCAAGCGGGCCCGTCCTCATCGCGCTTACCGGCAACAGCTCGCCTCAGGATCGTGATCGTCTGCTCGCTGCTGGCTTTGATTCCGTGCTCGGCAAGCCTTTTCACCTGGAAACGTTGACCGCCTTACTCAGCGATCCTTCGCGCATCCCGCCGGACGCTTCGTCCATCCCGCTCCCGCAGCCCGGAAGTCTGGACGACCTCCTGAAGCGCATCGGTGGCGATAAGAAGCTCCTTCGCCAGATGATTGCCACTTTCCTGCGCGATACACCCGAACGTCTCGCCGCCATTCACTCTGCCCTCAAGAAGAACGACGGCGTCCGCCTCGCTTCTTCCGCTCACGCCCTCAAGGGTTCCGTCAGCATCTTCGGACCGTCTCCCGCTGAGCAACACGCGGAGACCCTCCAAAATCTCGGTCGCTCCTCGGATTTGCGCCAGGCCACCCACCTCTACCCTCTCCTGCAGGAAGAGATTGCGAAGCTGCTGGAAAAATTGAGAGGATACGCGAAGCAGATCGTGGGCAAGCCACTTTCGGCTAGTGCCCGGGCCAAATCGAAACCTGTTGCGGCAGGCAACCCGCGTCGCTCGCCGGATCGCAAGCGTCCTAAATCCAGCGCGCGCCGTAAAACGTAGCCAAAAACGGTCTGGCCAGCCCTCATCCCAGCGCCTCGGAGCCTATTGATGCCCCACATTCTCGTTACCGACGACGACGCTACCACTCGACAGATGATCCGCGGCGTCCTGAAAAAACATGGCTACACTGTTACTGCTGCGTCTGACGGCGTCTCGGCGCTTCGTGCCATGCAGAAAAATAAGTTCGATCTCGTGCTCCTCGACATCTGGATGCCCAAAATGACGGGTCTCGGCCTTCTTAGTCGTCTCCACGAGGAAAAACACATCCCCAAAATCATCGTCATGACTTCTGACCAGACTTCCGACACTTTGCTGGCAGCGATGCGCGGCCACGTCTATCAGTTCTTGAAGAAGCCTCTCGACGCAGACCTGCTTCGCATTACCGTACAGAATGCCCTCTCCTCAGACCCGGCTGGTCTCCCGATCGAAGTCCTTTCCGCGGAGCCCCACTGGGTTGAGCTTCTTGTCCCCTGCGAGCAGTCTGTTGTCTACCGCGTGCAAAGTTTTCTTTCCCATCTGGAATCCGGCTTGCCCACTGACGTCGTTGAGAAGGTTGGCTATGCCTTCCGTGAACTGCTCAACAACGCCATCGAATGGGGGGGGCATCTCGATCCCAATCTCAAGGTCCGCATCTCCTACATCCGCACCAAAAAATGCTTGATGTACCGCCTCGACGATCCCGGCCCAGGTTTCGATCTGCACAATCTGAAGCACGCTGCCTTGAACAACCCGGAAGAGGATCCCATGGCCCACATGAAAGCCCGCGAAGAAAAGGGTCTCCGTCCCGGTGGTCTGGGCTTGCTTCTCACACAACAAATGGTCGACGAACTCGTCTACAACGAATCTCGCAACGAGGTCGTCCTCATCAAATACCTCTGACCGTTTCTGCGAACAACTTCGGCGGTGGCGTAACCGTGTTATTCCGAACGGAGTCTGCGGAGTGAGGAATCTCTCCTCCCCCTCTCTCAACCCACCTCCCCCATTTTGATTTCCTTCCCCCTCGCCTTCTCTAGTACACTTACCCGAATCTGTCCGAACCCATCTTTTCATAAGGAGCACGTCTCATGGCCACTGGTAGCCTCACTGGCGCCGAATTCAAGAAACAATTGCGCGCTGGAACTCCCAAACTCGGCATCTTCCTGAACGCGCATTCCCCCACTGTCGCGGAGCAGTTGTCTCACAGCGGTTACGATTGGCTGCTTGTCGATTCCCAGCACGGGCCTATGGGATACGAAAAGCTTTCCGCCATGCTCAGCGGCATCTCCAATGGCGGCGCAAAGTCCCTCGTCCGCGTGGGCAGCTACAGCGACCGTCCAGGCATCCAGCAGTCGCTGGACCTCGGCGCCGATGGCATTCTCGTCCCCTACATCAACAGTGCCGAGGAGGCTCGCGCCGCGGTCACTTGCGCGCGCTATCCCACCGCCGGCACCCGCTCCGTCTACTTTCCGCAGCGCAGCATGAATCGAGAGGGTCTCCTTGGCTATGCCGGTGGCGCCAACACCAACGTCATCGTCGCTCTCCAGGTCGAAACCGCGGACTGCATCAAGCACATCGACGAAATCGCCGCTGTTCCCGGTGTCGATATCCTCTTCCTCGGCCAAAACGATCTCTGCATGTCCATGGGCCTGTATGAAAAGTACGAATTCCCACACATGTATACCTCGCCCGAACTCGGCGCTGCCACCGAAAAGCTCATTGCCGCTGCGCGCAAGAACAATGTTATCCTCGGCCTGTTCCTCTTCGGAACCTCCCGCGTCGGCGAATTTCTCGACAAAGGCTTCTCCTTCATCAGCATCGGCAACGATCTTCACCACGTCCTCACTCAGACTGCGGCTTACGTAAAAGACGTCGAGGACATCGCTAAAGCAAAAGGGAAGAGCTGGGCCCGCCGCACCACCGCCCTCCTCTGAGCGAAAGTCTCACTGGCCGAATTTCGCCGCGGGTCCAACACCTCCGCCCATTGTCATCCTGAGGGCCGCGCACTTTGCGGCCCGAAGGACCTCAGCCTCGGACCTGCGCCGGCTCCGATAAACAGGCTCTTTTTCGCGGTTCCTCTAAACCCTGCGTGTGATGTAGACTTCCACCGACGGACGTAACCTCCACCCTTAGGTGTCAGTTCGTTCCTTGATTCCGCCCACGCCCACGTGCCCGTGCTAGCGCGTAAGTTCGGAAATCACCCTAAATGGAACGTGAGCTAAATCTCCTCATCGACTCCGCGCAAGGCCGCCGTAATCCCTTGCTGCTCGCCATTCTCTCAGTCATCGTCGGTGCTGTCTCGGGCTTGGTTGGCGCTGCCTTCCGGTTGGGCTTGCAGCGAGCCGACGATTTGCGCAATTCCATTGCGCAGTGGGCTCACGGATATGGCCTCGCCGGATTCTTTCTCGTTCTGACTGGCACCGCACTTGCCGCCGGCGTCGCCGCTTGGATGGTCGCTCGCTTCTCGCCAGAGTCCGGTGGCAGCGGCATTCCCCATGTCGAAAACCAACTGAAAAATCGGTGGTCGGGTGACCCGGCCCGCATTGCCCCGGTCAAGTTTGTCGGCGGTATTTTGGCCATCGGCAGCGGCTTGGTGTTGGGCCGGGAAGGCCCCACCGTGCATATTGGCGCCAGCATCGGTCATCTGCTCGCGAAAATTTCCCGCTGCAACGAGTATGAGTCCCGGGTCCTTTTGGCCGCCGGCGCCGGGGCAGGCTTGGCAACAGCGTTTAACGCTCCCATCGCTGGCGCCGTATTCGTCCTCGAAGAATTGGTCGGTGTTTTCGACATGGATGTCACCATCGCCACCATCGGCGCTTCCACCGGTGCTATTTCCTTTGCTCGGGTCTTCCTGGGACAAACCACCGATTTCCATGTCGCGCCTCTCGACTTTCCCGGCTTCGGTTCCATCCCTGCCTACGTTGTTCTAGGCATTCTTCTTGGCCTCCTGGGGGTCCTTTACAATCGCGCAATCCTCTCGGCCCTGGCCTTCAGCGCCAAACTTACAATGATCCGCGTCGAGTGGCGCGCCGCACTCATTGGTGCTGCGATCGGTGCACTCACCTGGTTTTTGCCAGGACTGGTCGGCGGCGGCGACAGCATCACTCAACAGGTTCTGTCCGGCAACGCAGTGCTTTCCACGCTCGTAGCTGCATTCCTTCTTCGTTTTGTAATTGGTCCGGTCTCCTATGCAGCCCGCACCCCCGGCGGACTCTTCGCACCCTTGCTTACCCTCGGCTCCCAGGCCGGCCTCTTGTTCGGCATCCTCTGGTGCCGTTGGCTCAACGCTTATGGCCTACAACCCAGGGAATTCGCGCTGGTGGGTATGGCTGCCTTTTTCGGCGCGGTCGTGCGCTCTCCACTTACCGGTATCATCCTCATCGTGGAACTCACTGGAAGCTCCAACTACTTTCTCGCGATGCTGGGTGCCACTTTTGCTTCCGTGACCGTTGCTACCCTCCTCAAGGATCCGCCCATCTACGATTCCTTGCGCGAACTCCCTGATTGAACTCTCCATCGCGAAGCTCGCAGTAGGGACGAAGCCCCGGCACGTGCGTCGTGTTCGCGCGTGTGCTAGCCTGCCAAGGATTCACAAACGGGTGTTGCTCGCCATGAAGAACTGGGGAAATTGCCCTTGGACCATCGATTTTCACGCCACGAAGCGCGAACTCCCTCGCTCCGTCGATTTCGCCGTTGTCGGCGGTGGATTCACCGGCTTGGCCGCGGCCGCTTGGCTGAAACATCTCGCCCCACAGAAATCTGTCGCTCTGTTTGAATCGGAATCCTTTGGCGCGGGTTCCAGCGGACATACCGGGGGAGTTGTTCTCGCTGAAACTGCCACCGGCGATCTGCCCGGCCTCGGTGATGTGCTAGCCGGCTACCAAAACATCCTGCGAACTCTCGACGTCCAGGCCGATCTTTCCTTGCCCGGCGTCTACGAACTCGGCCGTACCGCCCCGTTGCCAGACTCCCCCATTCGCTGGGACGATTCCGGCCAATTGTGCGCCACAAAAGCCGTCCCCGGCGGCACCATTGACGCGGGCAAGACGGTCAGCGGCCTCGCGCGCGCCGCGGAACGTTCGGGTGCGCTGCTCTTCGAACATGCCGCCGTAGACAATGCCGCCTTCACTCCATCCGTCGAATTGCGCACCAAGCTCGGAATCCTCGCAGCTCACCACGTGCTCTTCGCCACAAATGCCTTTTCTCTGGAGCTCACCCATCTCGACAAACGTGCCCAGTCCGCCTTCACTCTTGCCATCGCCACAGAACCGCTCAGCCCTTCCGTTCTCTCGGAAATCGGCTTGGCCGAGCGCAAGCCCTTTTATACGGTCGATCTCCCTTATCTCTGGGGCAGGCTATTCGGCGACAGCGTGATCTTCGGCAGCGGCCTGGTTTTTCCCGGCGATTGGCGCAAGCTCACTGAGATTGACGTCACGCAGGGACAGCCCGAAGATCTCCTCGCGCTCCTGCAAAAACGCATTCACGGCTTTCATCCCGCATTGCAAAACGTGAATTTCACTCATCGCTGGGGCGGGCCCATCTGCATCGCCGAAGAATGGAAGCCTGTTTTCGAATTTCATCGGGAGAGCCGCAACGCCATCATTCTCGGCGCCTATTCCGGCCACGGTGTTGCTCAATCTGTTTATCTTGGAGCTTGGGCCGCCGAGGCACTTCTCGGGAAAAGGGAATTGCCTTCCTGGAAATAGTCGCTCGGTTGACTCGCATTCAATTGGCCGGCGCGAAACGCGGACTTGTCATTCTGAGAGCATCCGGCGAGGATGCTCGAAGAATCTCAACCTCGACAGCTCCACTCACTTCTCCGCGCTGCAAGTCGTCAGTGTCACAGCCCCGGAATAGTCTTCAACAGCGCCGATACCCCGTTCCAGATAATCTGCACGCCGATGCACACCAGCAGAAACGACGACAGCCGCATAATCACACTCATCGCCGTGGAGCCCAGTGCCCGTGCCAGCCCGTCCGCGAATGCGTAGCAGAGGTACACGCTGGCCGATATCACCAACGAACCGATCACCGCGCCGATGATCGACAGCAAAATCTGGTGATCCATGTGCGGCTCATTTGCGCCCAACGTAATCGCCACAGAAATCGATCCAGGCCCTACGGTCAGTGGCAGCGTCAGCGGATAAAACGCTTTCTCGAACAGGTCGCGCCGGTCCACTGTCCGGTTCACGCCTTCTTTCGTTTCATCTTCATTTGATTTCTGCTTCAGCATCGCCCAGCCCGTCGAAGCCAGCACCAGCCCTCCGCCCACCTGCACCACCGGGATGGAGATTCCGAAAAACGACAGGATATGTGTCCCCGTCAGGTACGACGCGATCAACAGGAAAAAGCCATTGATCGCAATCCGTGTGGATAGCAGCTTTCGATCTTCCTCGGAATAGTCGCGAGTCATCGAAAGAAACAGCGGCGCGCTCCCCAGCGGATTCACGATCGGGAACAGTGCGGAGATAATCAGAACCGTGCTTTTGAGTAATGGATACATAACAATGAGCGCAAATTATATCCGAACCGCCGCCAAAACCCCTTCGATTTCGCGAACTAGCGCGCTTGTCATTCTGAGGGCATTCGACCAGGATGCGCGTAGAATCTCAACCTCAACTCCTCCCACAAACTTAGCCGTCTTTCACTTCATCCACGCAACCACCTTCGCGGTCGTGATCGCCTGCCCTACATGCCGCTGCGTGTGATCCGCTACATGCACGAGCAATCCGCCAAGTGTCGTCGGCAATTGCTTCTTTCCGACCGCGCGTTCCGCCCCCAAGTCAGCCGGCGCGAGCGCCCGTACGCGTTCAGCGCTACGCACAAAGGCCCCTTCAATCTCAGCGAACAGTGCGTCACCACACACCTCCGCATCCCACTCGCTTTTCAGCGCCGAAACCTGCGCCTCTCCCAATTGCCCTTCTTCCGCATACGTCAGCAGTCGGTCCATGCTCCGCGCGATGTGCCGCAGATGAAATGCAACTGGAGGCAATCCGCCGGGGCGTGCTTTGAGTTGCTCCTCTGCCAACGGTCGGCACCATTTTCCCAAATCCTCCTGCGCCAATTGCAGCGCGTGCAAAACTCCCCGGTGTACCGCCGGGACGTCCCGCAGCGTCCCGCGCAGCCATGGTTCCGGCACCAAAACCCTCGTTTCGATCACGTGGCACCTCCCATCAGCAAAGAACATTTGCGGATGAATTGACACTTTTGTTCGCAACACATAGGATGGAAAAAAACTTTTGCAGACGCAAGCGCCGCTCCAGGGAAAGGAACTTCTCCCGCATGCGAAAAGCAATCGGAAATGGCTGCGGCGCAATCGCGACGGAAGGCTCCTCGCGGTGCCAATATTTTTGTCGCTGATGGCCTGACTGGCTGATCTCTACAACCAAAGGAGTAGCCTGCTTTGCCCAAGAAAAGAAAACGCTCCCTCAAGGAAAAACCCGGTCACCGTCCCGGGGAAGCCGTTCACGTCCTCATTCCGCACGCCCGGCTCAAACAGCGCATCAAGCAGATGGCCCGCGAAATTCGCCGCGATCTTCCCCACGACCCGCTTCACCTCATCGGTGTCCTCAAAGGCTCGGTATTTTTCCTCTCCGACCTCGCTCAGGAACTCGGCGGCGAGGTTTCCTTCGATTTCATCGCCGTCTCCAGCTACGGCAAGGGCACCGATTCGACCGGCGAAGTTAAATTGATCAAGGATCTGGACGTGAGCATCGAAGGCCGAACCGTCCTCATCGTTGAAGACATTTTGGATACTGGCCTGACACTGAAGTATTTGCTTTTGCTCTTCGAGGAACGCCACCCCAAGCATCTTCGCATCGCTGTTCTTCTCGACAAAATCGAGCGCCGCATCGCTGATTTGAAGGCCGATTATGTTGGTTTCGTGATCCCCAACGAATTTGTCGTGGGCTATGGCCTGGACTACGACGAGCGTTACCGCAATCTCCCGGATGTCTCCGTTCTTCGTCTCGGCCCGCGCGGCAAAACCAAAATCGAGTAGCGTAACCCTTTCCGGTGCTGGCACGATGGAATCCCATTCCGCGATTCAGCTTTGTGGAAAATCGCCGCCGGGGTGCCTGCTATAATAGATAGAGTTCATGGACGCCACAGACCCTAAAACCCAAACGAGTTCCGCTCCTCTTTCGAAAGAGACGTCCGCTGAGGTGCTCGCGACTCTCACGGAAATCGGCGAGGAAGTGAATGCCTCGCTCGACCTTGACGAAGTCCTGGCCCGCGCCGCCGCCCTGATCAAGCGCCACATTGACTATGAATTCTTTGGTGTGCTCATGGTCGATTGCGATGGCAATTGCTTGCGGCATCGTTTCGCCGTGGGCTATCCACCGGGATTGGCCGAGAACCTGAGGGTTCCCATCGGCCAGGGCATTACCGGCACCGCTGCTGCCACCGGCCATTCCGTTCGTGTCGGCGACGTCACTCAAGATCCGCGCTACATTAATGCCATTGACACGGTTCGCTCGGAGCTGGCCGTGCCTCTCATGTTCCGCGGCACTTGCATTGGCGTCCTCGATATCCAGAGCCGCCAGCCGGACTACTTCACCAAGGATCAGCAGAACATCCTTACACTTCTCGCCAGTCGCCTTGCCATCGCCGTTGAGAATGCGCGCCTCTTCCAAAAAGAGCGCGCCCAGGGCGAAACTCTTATGGTCCTCACGGAAGTCAGTCGTGAGATCAGCTCCATCCTCGACGTTGAAGAACTTCTTCGCCGCGCCGCCGAACTCGTGAAGCGCGTGATTGACTACCAGATTGTCAGCATCATGCTCTACGACGAAGAGCAAAAAGTCTTTCGCCACCGCCTCGACGTCAAGCACGGCCAGCGCGTCCAGGGAAAGCTGCGCGTCGCTGCCAGCGAAGGAATTGTGGGCGCTGCTGCAACTCTGCGTGAGCCGGTCCTTGTTCCCGACGTTACTGCGGACGAGCGCTACCTCCTGGTGAATCCTGAGACGCGCTCGGAACTTGCCATTCCCATGCTGCACAAGGGCAAAGTCATCGGCGTGCTCGATCTGGAAAGCCCTCAGCTCAACTACTTTACCGAGGAGCACGTGCAGACGCTCTCCATCCTCGCCGCGAATCTTGCCGTCTCGCTCGAAAACGCGCGCCTCTACGAACAGGTTGCCAAAGATGAAGCTCGCCTCGAGCGTGACCTCCAAGCCGCGAAGCGCATTCAGGGCGCGCTGCTTCGTCCTGTGCCCACCAGCGACTATGGCCTGGATGTTGCCGCGCGCTACCTCTCGGCCCGCGAAGTTTGTGGCGATCTCTACGAATTCCTCCATTACGGCCCCCAGCAATTAGGCATCGCACTTGGTGACGTCAGCGGCAAGGGCACCGCCGCCGCTCTCTACGGGGCTGTTGCCATCGGCATCATGCGAAGTCTCGCTCCGCAAAAACTTCAGCCCGCCGAAATGCTTCGCCAAATGAATCAGGTCATCGGCGAACGCCGCATCGAAGGCCGCTTCATGACTGCCTGCTTTGCCACGTGGCAAAAGGGTCGCCAGAAGCTGCGCGTGGCAAATGCCGGCCAGTCACAGCCACTTCTTTACAAGGGTGGAAAGTGCGATCGCATCGAACTGGCCGGTTTTCCCCTCGGTATCTTCGAAGAAGTTCAATACGACGAGTGGGGCGTCACCCTCGACGTCGGCGACATCCTTGTCTTCCATTCCGACGGCATCGCCGAAACCGCCAACACCGAAGGCCAGTTCTTTGGCACCACTCGCCTTCGCCGCCTCATTGAGAAGCACCACGAGATCACTTCTGCTGAGCTCGCCGATCTGATTCTTCGCGAGGTCGACTGGTTTGCGCAGAGCGCGCCGCTTTCCGACGATCGCACTCTGGTTATTTTGAAGGTGAAATGAGCGTCCCCGGTCAGGCTCGTCGCAACCTCAAATACGTCGACCCAGCAACATTTACTCCGCACTTTGGCTGGAAGAGCACTCGCGCGGGCCGCCGCGTTTTTTGCGAGGGCCTTCCGCTTCGGGAAATCGCCCATAGTTTCGGCACTCCCACGTACGTTTACAGCCGCGGCGCCATCGTAGATGCTTTTGACGAACTGGAGCATGGCCTTTCGACTGTTCCACATCGCGTATGCTTTGCCGTCAAGTCCAACGGCAATCTCTCCATCTTGAAGTTGCTCGCGCAACGTGGCTGTGGCTTCGACATCGTCTCCAACGGTGAACTCGATCATCTCGGTCGCATTCGCGTTCCCGGCAATCGCATTGTGTTCTCCGGTGTTGGCAAGACCCGCGAAGAAATCCGTGCTGCCCTCCGCTACAAACCTTCCAGCAAAGGCGCGCCGGGAATTCTCCAGTTCAATATTGAATCCGCTCCCGAGCTCGAGATCCTCCTCGAAGAAGCTTCGCGATGGCGTTCCGTTCCCGGCGTTTCTTTACGAATTAATCCCGACGTGAAAGCGGGCGGTCACCCGCACATCTCCACAGGCTTGCACCACCACAAATTTGGCATGAGCTGGCCCGAGGCGCGCGCCCTTTATCTCGCTCAGCGCTCCACGAAACACATCCGCTGGCAGGGAATCAGCGCCCACATCGGCTCGCAAATTGTCCATTTGGCCCCGTTCCGGCAAGCGCTGCAACTCCTCACCAGCTATCTTCTCGATTTGGCGAAACAGGGCATCGCCCTGAAGTACCTCGATTTCGGTGGCGGTTTGGGTGTGCGCTACACTGACGAGCGGCCCATTTCGCGCACCACCTACGCGCGCATGATTTCTCGCATCATCAAGCCGCTTGGCATCGGCCTGCTTCTTGAGCCGGGGCGTTCCGTCATCGCTCCCGCGGGAGTTCTGCTCTCACGCGTGATTTACACCAAGCGCAATTCGCACAAGTCTTTCGTTATTGTCGATGCCGCTATGAACGACCTCGCTCGTCCCATTCTCTACGACGCCCCACATCCCATCACCCGCGTCAGCCACAATAAACGCGCCCCAGCGGCGCCGCGCACCCGTGTCGATGTCGTGGGCCCGGTCTGCGAAACGGGCGATTGTTTCTTGCAAGACTGGCCGTTGGGAGAGGTTTCTTCCGGCGATCTGGTAGCAATCTGGGCTGCCGGTGCCTATGGCATGGTGCAATCTTCGAACTACAACGGCCGCTGCCGTCCCGCGGAAGTTCTAGTTTCAGGTAATCACGCCACCTTAATCCGCCGCCGCGAAACCCAAGACGACCTACTCCGCACAGACGCTCTCGGCTGAAATCCTGTGTTCACACCTGTAGCTCAGCCCTTCAGGGGTGAGGCCTTCCGATCCGCGCCAGTAGCTCGCGCCTGCCAGGGATGAGGATTGCAGGGGTGAAGTTTTTTCGATCCGCAGTTAGTTAGCGGGTGCCTGCCACCCGTGAGGCATTTCTCCTGTCTGTTTTCTGTTCACGGCATGGGCAGGATTCTCATCCTGAGCCCGGCGCAGTTTGCCGGGCGAAGGACCTCAACTCTAAGCAGTCTTCAGATCAAAATTGGCCAGAAGATTTCACGTGGAGGTGTGCGGCCCAAGGTCGACCCTACGCCTCTCCCCACTTCAGCTTGCTCCGCAATATCTCAAAATAGCTTTTGTTCGGCGGCTGAATCAGTTTCAATCGTTCCTTCGCTCGCGTAATCCGCACGCGGTCTCCCACCTGCATCGGCACGCCCGTCTGCCCATCCAGCGTCAGAAATACCGATTCCGAGCTTTCCGCCACGCGCAATTCAATCTTCGATGTATCGTGGATCACCACCGGCCGGTCGCTCAGCGTATGCGGGCAGATCGGCGTAATCAGAATCGATTCCACCATCGGATGCACAATTGGCCCGCCCGCCGACATCGAATACGCCGTCGATCCTGTTGGCGTTGCCACAATCAACCCGTCCGCCCGGTACCGGCACACAAATCCGTCGTCGACGTACAACTCCAATTCGATCATGCGCGCCAGTGTGCCCTTGTGCACGACGCAATCATTCAGCACGCGCTGCTTCGTCAGAATCTCCCCGCGATTCACCCGCTCCACCAGCAGCAGCACCCGCTCATTGATTGTGGATTCCCCGGCGAGCGTCGCTTCCAGGGCGGGGTACAACTCGTCCACCGTGAAGCTCGCCAGAAATCCCAGGCTGCCCATGTTGACCGGCAAAATCGGAACACCACGCGGAGCCGCTTCACGCGCTGCTGCCAGCAGCGTTCCATCTCCGCCCAACACCAATAGCAGATCGGCCTGTTCCGCCACCTGGTGCCGCGTCTTTCCCAGCCCGTCGTTCTGCAGCGAGCCCGCGGTCTCCGGATCCAGCACCGTTCTAACGCCATGTTCCTCCAGCCACGCCAAAAGTGGCGGCACAACCTCAGCCAGATTCGAACGCCGAGGCCGCGAGATGATTCCGATCGTTTTAAAGGTTGGTGTGGGCCGCATGGATTACCGCGATTCTACCCCAGGCAATTTTTTGGTGTGAAGGAAATACTCCTGGTTGCCTTCCGCGCCAGCCAGACGGCTGGGCATAACTCCCAGGCATTCCAGCCCCAGTGATCCCGCGGCATTCTTCACGCTATCGATCGCCCTCTCATGCAGCGAAACGTCCCGCACGATTCCGCCCTTGCCGATATCCTCACGCTTCAGCTCAAACTGCGGCTTGATCAAGATCAGCACATCCGCGCCCGCTTTGGCGCATTCCGCAGCTCCCGGCAACACCTTATTCACCGAAATGAACGACACATCCGCCACCACCAGTTCCACTTGCTCGGGCAAATCTTTCGCCGAAAGCTCTCGCGCATTCTTTTGCACGCGCTTCACTCGCACGTCTCCCCGCAGCTTCCATGCCAACTGATCTGTATTGACATCCACCGCGTAAACGCGCTGCGCCCCGTTCTGCAGCAGGCAATCTGTAAAGCCTCCGGTCGACGCCCCAACATCCAGGCAAATCTTTCCTTCCGCCCGCACTCCAAAATCCTCCAGCGCACCTTCCAGCTTGAATCCACCCCGGCTGGCGTACTTTTGCAAGCGGCTATGCACCTCGATCCGCGATCCCTCGGCAATCGCCAAGCCCGCCTTGTCCACCCGCTTGCCATCCACTTCGACTTCTCCCGCCAGGATCATGGCCTGTCCTTTCTGGCGCGATTCCGCGAGCCCGCGCTCAACCAGCAGAACGTCGAGCCGTTTGCGTTCACTTTTAGCATTCATGAGGTGACTGATCCGAATTGTTTCAGTATCGAATTGCTTGGACAATCTAGATTTGCCAGTTATGCACTCTCAGCCATGCGCTGCATCCTGAGGCCCGCGCTGTTCGCGGGCCGAAGGATCTCAACTTCACTTTCACTGAAGAATCACCGTTACGCGCGGCGCAATACCAGAAATTCCGCTATCGAGCGTAGCCGTTCAGCTCGCTCTCCGTATGGCTGCAATTCGTCAATGGCCTTCGTCGCCAATTCCTTCGCGATCGCATGCGACTTCTCCAGTCCATACACCGCCGGATACGTCGCCTTCTGCTGCGCTATGTCCTTACCCGCTGTTTTTCCCAGCGCCGCGGAAGACTCTTCCACATCCAAAATATCGTCCGTTACCTGAAATGCCCAGCCAATCGTTTCACCAAATCGCCGTAGCCGCTTGACGTCTCGGTCCCCAGCCCCTGCCGATAGCGCTCCCGCCGCGATCGACGCTCGTATCAGCGCCGCCGTCTTCGAGCGGTGAATGTACTCCAGTATCTCCGGCCCCACCCTCCTGCCTTCGCTTTCAATGTCTGCCACTTGCCCGCCGACCATTCCATTCAGCGTGCCGGCCGCCGTCGAAATCTCCGTCAGCATGGCCACACGGCGTTCCGCAGCCACTGGCGACGCCCCAATCGTCTCGAACGCCAGCGTCAACAACCCATCGCCCGCAAGAATGGCGATGGCCTCTCCAAATTTCTTGTGCGACGTGGGCTTCCCGCGTCGCAAATCGTCGTTATCCAGCGCCGGCAAATCGTCGTGAATCAGCGAATAGGTATGGATGAACTCGATGGCGCACGCTGGATACAACGCCGCCTGCACATCCTCGGCAAATATCCGCGACGTTTCCAGGCACAGTATCGGGCGTATGCGCTTGCCGCCCGCAAACACGGAGTATCGCATTGCCGCGTGAATGGAGCTTGGCGGCGCGCTCTCCGCCGGCATCAGCCGTTCCAGGTGCGCATCAACCGATAAACGGTCTTCTTCAAAAAATTCCGGGAGTTTCATCGGGTCAGCGGGTTTTCCTGTCGGCGGTATTGGAGAGCTTCACGGATTGCTCTCTCTTTCGGGCTCAAACACTTCGGCGGCCAGCTTGCCATCGGCTTTCTTCAACAAAATCTCCACTCGCCCTTCCGCTTCTTCCAGTTGTTTCTGGCATTCCCGCGAAAGGTGCACACCTTCTTCGAACAATTTCATGGCCTCGTCCAGCGAAAGCTGCGGGCTCTCCAGCTTCCGCACCACTTCCTCTAGCCGCGATAACGACCTCTCAAAATCCGGCTTTTTCGTCGCTTCTGTTTTTTTCGGAGCAGGTGAATCCACGCCGGTTCCTCAGTCTCCGCCTATTTCTGGCAGTGTAAGCAGCAGTATGTCGACCTTCCGCCCTGTTCAATCCGCTGGATCGTTTTTCCGCAACGCTTGCATTCCATTCCTTCGCGTTGATACGCGCGCAGGATTCTCTCCAGTCCCCGAAACCACCACGTTTCATCTCGAAAGTCAGGCGCAGGTTCTAAGCAGCATTCTAAAGCACGCCGGAGAACCGACACAATCGCTTTGTGCAGTCGCGCGGCCTCTTTCCTCTCAATTGCGTTCGCTCGCCGCCTCGGGTCCACGCGGGCCCGCCACAGCGACTCGCACGAGTAGATGTTTCCAATCCCCGCAATCTTTGTCTGATCCAGAAGAAACTCCTTCACCGGACGCCTGGACCGAGAAAGCCGTGCCCGCAACTCCTTGGGGGTAAATTGTCGCGACAGTCCATCAATCCCCAGCGCTCTCAGCGACGCGCAGGCCTCGGCCGATTCCCACGCGTGCACTCGCCCAAAGTGTCTTCCATCCGCGAATCCCAGCACTCCCTTGTTCAACTCCAGCGCCACGTCCACATGCACTCCGCCGTCGCCGGCATTCGCGCGCTTCAACAACTCCCTTGCGCTTGAAAACCACACCAGTTGCCCGTCGAGGCGAAAGTGCATCTCAATCAGCCCCTGATCCAGCACCAGCAGAAGATATTTTCCCCGCCGCTCTACCTCTGCCATTCGTCGGCCTTCTGCCATCTTTGCAAAATGTCGCGCGGATTGCGGCCGCGTCGCAATCGGATGAAAAACGTGAACGCACCGGATGCGTTGCCCTCGCACCAGCGGCCTCAACGTTTGCGCAACAGCTTCAACTTCCGGGAGTTCCGGCATTTGCTTAGATTTAGATTTCCTGCGAAGTAGAGATTTGTCAGATACTGAATCTCACTTGCAACCCCTTGTCATCCTGACGGACGCGCAGTGTGCGCCCGTAAGGATCTCAACCGAAACAAGGGCAAGATCCCACGGGTCTAGTGGGTGGCCGGGGCACCCGGCTGCAGAGTCAGCGTATGCTTCTTCGTCTTCGCCTCGCCTGCGTCGCTGAACGGCCCGTAGATCGGCTTGCCATCCAGCCAATAGGAGAACTGGTCCCTGTAATGCTCGCTTCCCGGTTGCCCCGATTCCCCGGCCGGAATCAGGATGATCGATTCATCCCAATTCGCGGTATTCGCCACGAAACGCATCGCCGGACCATGGTCGCGCGAAGCGGCCCTCGGGCTCCAGTCCGTCCCCGATTGCGCCTGGTCCGTAATGCTCAGCAATTTCTTCAGCACGCCTTCGCGTCCCAGCGGGTGCAGCATGTCCAGATAGTTGAATCTCTTCCAATCCCAGTCTTCCGGGTCTGCGTCCTTAGTTCTTTCTTCCAAGCGGTGCACCGCCTGGTCCGCCGCCGTCGTCAACAATTCGTCATAATTCTTGAATTGGGAAGGCAGCCACTTTGCCGGACGCTCTTGCAACGTGCGCTGCAGAAAATTCAATTTTCGCCAATCATACTTGTCGGCATCGTTCCCCAATTGCGCTTCCAGAATCAAATTCAGCGCCCGGTACATCGCCGAATTCAGGAACGCCACCACCGTGGAATTCGGTTCTGCAATTCCGTTCCAATCCTTGGCCTGCTCAATTAACTTCTTCGCCCGTGGATCTTTCACTGGCGCCACTTTTGCCGCCGCCACAAGCTGTTCCGCAATAAAGGCGTGCGGAATGCTGTATGCGTCCGCTTGTACTTTCAGCATATCCTCGGGCCGCAAATCGTGTTTGTCACTCAGCAAATCATAGATCCGCGCCGTCCGGTATGGCTCTTCCCAGTTGTCCGTCAAGTACGGCTTGTAATCTGGTCCCACCACTCGGGCGTTCGCCGTGACGATAAATCCGCTCTCGGGATTAAAACTCTTCGGCAATTGCTCGAACGGGATGTACCCGGTCCACTCGTACTCATCCGTGTCTCCCGGCACCGGCACATCGCCCCGGCCTTTCTTCCGAATCGGCACCCGCGCCGCCATGATGTAGCCGATATTTCCATCCACATCGGCATATACCGTGTTCTGTCCTGGACCCCACGCCGTCTTCATGATTCCCAGAAACTCATTCCAGTTTTGCGCTTTGCCCAGCCAGAAATACGAACTGGACAGTCCTCCCGGCTCCAACGCGGTCCACTTCATCGCGTAGGATTTGTCTCCATCCTGCCGCACCACCGGGCCGTGCCGCGTCACCGCCAGCCTCATGTGCTGGTCAGCGCCTCCTTTTACTTTGATCACCTCATCAAAAACGTCTGCTTTCTTCCATTGACCGTTCACTCGGTACTCATCCGGATTTGCCGGATTGAACGTCTCGATATACAGGTCCTGCACATCCGCGCCGTTGTTCGTGAATCCCCATGCCACCTTGTCGTTGTGCCCAATCACCACCAGCGGCGCTCCCGGAAGCGTGAACCCCTTCACGTTCCATCCCGGCGCCGTTAAATGCACTTCGTACCAGATTGGCGGTATCGACAATTCCAGGTGCGTATCGTTCGCCAGCAGCGGTTTTCCCGTTGCCGTGTGCGCCCCGCTTACCACCCAATTGTTGCTTCCCAGGGAATGCCGAATATCCCGTTGCGATTCCCGCACCCAGTCCTTTACTTCCATGGCCAGCAGGGAAGTAAGGTCGGGCGCGGCCGTTTCGCCGGGCGCCGCAGGATAGACGCTTTGCGCCTTAATCACGTCGTCGTAATCCATCTCATCATCGTCATCGTCCGAATTCGCTTGCGATTGGTCGCGCACGCTTTTGTCGAGGTTTGGATCGCCTACCACATAGTGGTCCAGCGACGAGGCTTCGCTGAACAGGTCTTTCGCGATCTCTGGGCTCACCTTCGCTAGAATGATCGCTCGATTCATTTCCGATTTGCGCGTATCCGCCAGTGTCCGGTACATGTATCCGGCGATCACCAGCGTGTCGGTGGGATTCCAGGGTGTCGGCTGGTATCTCAGAAGCGTAAATTCCATCGGCAGTTTCGACCCATGCTGCTCGATGAACTGGTTCACTCCCCGGGCATACGCTTCCAGGATTTTTCGCCCCTCGGGGTCCATCTGTTCATAGTCGCGTTGCGCGGCTCGCGCAAAATTCAACACCCGAAAGTCCCTGTCCACCCCGACTGTCACCGGCCCAAGAATCTCCGACAACTGCCCCTTCGCCACGCGCCGCAGCAGGTCCATTTGCCATAAACGGTCCTGCGCCATTACGTAGCCTTCCCCCTCCGCCATGTCTTCCACGGAACCAGCGCGGATGTGCGGCACTCCCCATTTGTCCCGCTCCACCGTCACGTTGCTCTGCAACCCGCCCACAGACACCTTGCCGTCCAGTTGCGGCAACGGCCGGTACACTAACCACCAGATTGTTGCGGCAAGTACCACGACGGCGAGGGCAAAAATCCACAGCAGCAGTCGCAGGGCTGTACGCACGTTCTAGCTCACCTCTTTGCCTGTCAAAGAAGTGTAGTGGACCACGCACACCCGCGCAACCTGGCCACATGGCCCGGGCTTGCTTCAGTTCTTCCTCACGTCCGTGCTGCACACCAATTCGATCATCTCGTCGCACGTCCGCATCGCGTCGTCCACGAACCGCCTGGCCGTCTCCATTGCCGCTTTCAGATTGCTTTCATACCAATCAGCATTCTCCGGCTTCTCCGTCACAGTCTTCCGCAAAGCGGCGACCTCCGCCATCAGTGCGGAGATCATCGCGTGCTGCCCCTTCATCTGTCCGATCGCCACCGCAAGCGTGGCCTGCAGAGACTCGTTCTCTGACAAGGGGCCGTTATTTGCGTGCCCATGAGGTCTTCCTTTCAGTCCTGTCCGTTCGACTTCGGCACGCCAGATGTGGGGGAGATGGGGTGGTAATGTGACGTGCGGGCGCAATATTACGTCCGCAGTCCTCCATGTCTGTGACAGGGGTCACGCCTCTCCCCGGGCGGTGTTTCACTTCCCGCACCCCTAGTCCACCGCTCGCCCTCTCTGCTGTTACAATGTGCCTCTGGGGGCTCGCGCCAGGCATGATTCTGTTGCGGTTAATCGGTGTGCTCTTGCTCGTGGTGCTCAATGGCTTCTTTGCGGCCGCGGAGTTTTCTCTTGTGGCCGTCCGCATCTCCAGGGTCCGCCAGCTCGTTGTCAAAGGCAGTCCTCGGGCCAAGATCGTCGAACTCCTCCTGGGCGACCTTCACCGTGTCGTTTCCGGCGTACAACTCGGCATCACCCTTACCAGCTTGGCCTTAGGCGCGCTCGGCGAATTGACGTTGGCCCAGCTGGTCCAGCAAATCATGCCCGCCCACGGCAGCGTTCGCATGCTTCTGCTGATCCACGGCATCGCTCTCACGATTGCGTTCATTTTCCTCAGCGCCATTCACGTTGTCTTGGGTGAATTGGTACCCAAAACCATCAGCCTGGCCCGTGCCGAACGTGTTGCACTGATGATTGCTCGCCCGTTCCTATGGTTTCTCACCACCTTTCGCTGGGCCATCGATTTCCTCGACAACATCTCTGGCGCCATCGTAAAAGCTCTCGGCTTGGCCGTCCCCACCGGACATGGCGTGGCCCATTCGACCGAAGAGCTCCAGATCCAGATCCAACAAGCGCGCGAACGGGGCCTTCTTGCTCCCGGGGAAGAGAAGTTCATCCTCAGCGCCATTGAGCTGGGTCATCTGCAGGTTCGCGAGATCATGGTTTCTCGCCCAGACATGCACGTTCTCCCCATCGAAGCCTCCCTCGATGAAGTCATGAGAGCTTTCGCCACCACGCAACGCTCCCGCATTCCCGTGTACCGCGGCAGCGAGGACCACATCCTTGGCTTTGTTCACATCAAGGACATGATGTGGGTCCTGCTCGATACCGAGCGCCGTCTGGAAGAGAAGCTTCCCCCGCCCGCGCCCTTTGATCTTCGCCGCGTCCTTCGCGAAATCCTTATGGTTCCCGAGACCAAGCCCGCCGGCGAACTCCTTCAGGAACTACGCCACCGCCACATCGGCATGGCCATTGTCGTCGACGAGTTCGGCAGCGTCCTCGGCCTCGTCACCATGGAAGATCTCCTCGAGCAGCTCGTCGGCGAAATCCACGATGAATTCGACGTTGTCGAACGCCCACTCACCCTGGCCGACGGCGCAGTCATCTTCGATGCTGCACTGAATGTCCGCGACCTCGACTCTCAGTACAACATTTCCCTCCCGGAAGATCCCGCTTACGCCACCGTTGGCGGATTCGTCCTCGATCAACTCGGCTTCATTCCTCGCGGCGGCGAGAGTTTTGAATTCGGCGCGTATCGTTTCACCGTTGTTGAAATGGATGGCCGTCGCGTCGCGCGCGTCAAGATTCAGCGCCTGCGTCCCGCCGAAAACAATCCTCCTCCCGATGTCGCCGAGACCTATTCGCCTCTCGTGTCTGCCAAATATCGGGCTGCCGGAAAGGAGCGCTGAGTCCGCCACAAAATGGCGCGCCATCTCCTACACCGCTTTCTGCTTACGCTCCCCGCCCTGTGGCTGGTGCTCACTCTCGTTTTTCTTTTGATCCACATCGTCCCCGGTGACCCCGTCGAGCAAATGCTCGGCGAAGGCGCCGCTCCCGGCCAGGTCGCCGAACTGCGCCATTCTCTGGGCCTCGATCGCCCCTTGCCGGTGCAGTATGGCCGCTATCTCTGGGAAGTGGCCCACGGAGATCTTGGCCAGTCCTTCAAATTTCAGGCCCCGGTTCGCCGTGTCATCTTCGAACGCTATCCCGCCACGATGCAGCTGGCCTTCCTGGCCTTGCTCGTCTGCGCCGCCATTGCCATTCCTGCCGGCCTCATCTCGGCGCATCGTCGCGGCCACGTCACCGATCGTGCCGTCAGCGTCTTCACTCTGTTTGGGCTCGCCGTTCCCAATTTCGCTCTCGGGCCCCTGCTCATCACTTTCTTCTCCATTCAACTAGGCTGGCTGCCCGTTTCCGGCCGTGGCGGTCCGCTCAACTACATTCTCCCTGCAGCCACTCTCGGCGCGGCCTTGGCCGCCATCCTCACGCGCATGGTTCGCGGCGCTATGCTCGAAGAACTCTCCAGCGATTACGTCCGCACGGCCCGCGCCAAAGGACTCTCTACCTCTGCCGTTCTGGTTCGCCACGCACTCCGCAACGCGCTTATTCCCATCATCACTATTCTCGGCCTGCAATTCGGCACCCTGCTCGCCGGCACCATCGTCACCGAAACCATCTTCTCCTGGCCTGGCATTGGACGCCTCACTGTCCAGGCCATCTCGTCCCGCGACTATCCATTGCTTCAGGGCTGCATCCTGGTCATCGCCCTTTCTTACGTTCTCGTCAATCTGCTCACCGACGTGCTCTATTCCTTCATTGATCCTCGAGTGCGCCTCTCATGAACAGCCAATCGCGCCTCTTCGATTTCCTCCGCCACAGTCTTCTGGCCCGTATCGGCTTTGCCATCGTCCTCGTGCTGATTCTGGCCGCACTATTCGCGCCCTGGATCGGCCACGCCAATCCTTCGGCACAAAACCTTGCCACTCGCCTCCAGCCACCATCCATGCAACATTGGATGGGCACCGACGAACTCGGCCGCGACATTTTCTCACGCATCCTCTTTGGGGCTCGCATTTCCCTTCTGGTTTCCATCTGTGTCGTGCTTGGTTGTGGCACCATCGGCCTCACTGTTGGCCTGCTGGCCGGTTACACCAGCGGCGCGTTTGATCGCGTCGTGAATCTCCTGCTCATCAACGCGTTTCTGTCTTTTCCGGGCGTTCTCCTCGCCATCGCCTTCGCTGCATTCTTCGGCCCGGGCATTGGCAAAGTCATTCTTGCGCTGGTCATTACCGGCTGGGCAGGCTACGCTCGCCTCGCTCGCGCTCAGGTTTTGAAGGTAAAGGAATCGGAGTACATCCTGGCGGCACGTTCACTCGGCGCGTCACCACTGCGCATCGTGCTGCGTCATCTCTTACCCAACATTCTCCAGCCTGTCCTGATCCAGGCCACCATCGGTATGGCTGGCGCCATTCTTGCCGAAGCCACTCTCAGCTTCCTCGGCCTCGGCGTTCTCGCTCCTATTCCCAGCTGGGGCGCTATGCTCAACGACGCGCGCAGCCATCTGTTCGACGCTCCCCACATGGTCGTTTTCCCGGCGCTCGCCGTCATGCTCGCCGTTCTCGCCTTCAATCTGCTCGGCGACGCCTGGCGCGATTGGCTCGACCCGCGCACCCGTTCCCAAATGACCGCCCTCGAGCACTCCCGCTAATCTGCACTTGCTTGTTTTTTGGACTGCGGTGGCGAGCCACCGCCTTTCACATCGCACCGCTCGACATCTGCTCTTCTCTTGCTTATGTAGGGACCGCCTTCCGAGGCGGTCCGCTCTTGAGGTGGCCTGCTCGTCAGGCTGGCTTCTCGCTTCTGTCATCCTGAGGCGTGCGCCCTCTGCGCGCCGAAGGACCGCAACCAATACGCCCTGCAAGATCTACCCGACGAACCCGCGTCGTCCACAAACACCCATCCCAACCGCGGAAAATCCCCGCGCCAACTCCACTCAAGTTCCAATGAAGAATCTCCCGCCCTACCCCTTCGTCAACAACACCGGCGCACCTCTTCCAATCCCCAAGGTCTTCGCCGCATTCCCTTTATTCACGCCAATCTCCAAATACCCGCTCGATCCGATAAACGCAATCGCTTCGCCCGTATTTCCATTGGCAAACGTCGGCACCAACCGCGTAATCGCATGGCTCCCCACCTGTAAACTCAGCTCGCCTTTTTCTAGCATCTCCGGCGACAAATCCTCCGCCCGGAAATTTGTCAGCAGGTTTCCAAAATTATCCACTTTCAGCACCACGCCTTTTTTCAAACCGTCTGCTTCCTTCGGCTTGGGCATCGCGAATTTCTTGTAGTCGGAAATCTCCTCACCCATGCTGGCTGGCTGCCAACTCTTCGAGAGCCACGCCGCCACTGGGGCAAACACATCGCGTCCATGAAACGTCTTGCTCACCGGCTGCGCGAAATAATGCTCCGAAGTCAGATTCCGCACCACCACGTTCTGTTCTTTCTCATACACGCCTGAAAGCACGCCGTTATCCGGCGCTAGGAAATACTGATTCTGCCCGCTCACCAGCAGCGGCCGCCGCTCCGTTCCCACTCCCGGGTCCACCACCACCACGTGGATGGAACGCGGCGGAAAATAGGAGTACGAGTTCGCAATCGCCAGCGCGCCCTCGAGTAGATCGAACGGTGCCACTTGGTGCGTGATGTCCACGATCTGCGCGTCAGGATTAATTCGCAGGATCACACCTTTCATCACTCCCACAAGGTGATCATTGATCCCGTAGTCCGTCGTCAACGTAATGATTGGATTCGTCAAATCTCTCTCCCCCCGTTGTTTGGCATTCGCCATGTTTTCGCGGAGTGGGGAGGCACCCGCACCTTTGACGCTATCGGACCAGGGCCCGCGAATCAAGCCTGCCCGCTCTCAGCGCTGCGCAAGCGCCAATGCTCTTCTCGCAAGCTGCTCTCAACAAATGTTTCATTCGGCGTGGGCAAGCAGTCTTCCGCGTACTTCCTCTCATTAAGCAGAATTTGCTCACGCGTCGGCCAAGAAACAACTCGCACTCCTCACGCCGTCGCTTGCGTTCAACGTCGCCGCATCGTACGATTTCTGTTTGGTATCCTTGACAGATTTTGCTCTGAGCGTGTCCGTGTGTGCTGCCTGCTTTTCGGCCGGTCTGCGCGGCGGTGGGGAGCATGGGAGAGTCCCGGCATGAAATCGGTCGTCGTGGTTGGCGCGCAGTGGGGCGATGAAGGCAAAGGGAAAGTCGTCGACTATCTTGCCGGCTCATTCGATTACATCGCTCGTGTTGCTGGCGGGCACAATGCTGGCCACACCGTAATCATCGGCAAGGATCGCTACGTCCTCCAGCTCATCCCCTGCGGCATTCTGCGCCCAAAACAGCACGCCATCATCGGCTCCGGCGTTGTCGTTGATCCCGCCGCCCTGGTCGGCGAAATCGAAACTCTCGCGAAGGCCGGTCTTAGCGTCGAAGGCCGCATGCACATCAGCAATCGCGCTCACCTCATTTTCCCGTATCACCGCGAACTCGACCTCGCGGCGGAAAATGCCCGCGGCGCCAACAAAATCGGCACCACTTCCCGTGGTATCGGCCCTGCCTACGAAGACAAGATGGCCCGCCGAGGCCTGCGCATGGCCGATCTGCTCGATCCCGATCTCTTCCGCGAAAAAGCCGCGCGCGTCGTCGCCGAAAAAAATCGCATCGCTCGCGGGGCCTATGGCGCAAAAATCGATTTCACTCACGAAGTCGAGGACACCCTGAAGCTCGCCGACAAAATCAAACGATTCATTTGCGATACCGCCGAACTCACCAATCGTGCCCTCGATGAAGGCAAATCCGTCCTCTTTGAAGGCGCTCAGGGGACCATGCTCGATATCGACCACGGCACTTACCCATACGTCACCTCTTCCAGCGCTACCTCCGGCGGCGCCAGCACCGGCATGGGTGTTCCTCCCACAAAAATCCGCCATGTCCTTGGAATTTCCAAGGCCTATACCACTCGCGTCGGTGGCGGCCCTTTCCCTACGGAAATGCCCGACCTGGAAGCCAAGGAAGTCCGCGAACGTGGCAAGGAATTCGGCGCCGTAACCGGCCGTCCGCGCCGCTGCGGCTGGCTCGATCTAGCCGAACTGCGTTACGCCAAAATGATCAACGGCATCGATTCGCTGGTCATCACCAAGCTTGACGTCTTCGACACCCAGCGCGAAATCAGCGTCTGCGTCGGCTACTCCTACAAAGGTTCTCCCGTTAACGAAATGCCCGCCTCCGCTGAAGAATACGACCGCGTCACCCCGGTCTACAAAACACTGCCCGGCTGGTGCGATAACACCTACCGTGCGCAAGATGCTGTCAAGCTTCCCAAAGCCGCCATCGACTATCTCCGCTTCATCTCCGACTTCCTCCAAGTCGAAATCGGCATGATCTCCACCGGTCCCGAGCGCGACGCCACCATCGTCCAACCCGGCACCCTCCTGGCCCGTTGGCTGTAGCCAACTTCTTGTAATGGCTAACTTGTAGCTCACCCTTCAGGGGTGAGGGTGGCGGTTTGTGTTTGTAGTGGGCGAACTTTACGTCGGTGCTTCTTGATATCCTCCCGACCGAAGCACCAGCGCCTTCTGCTGGTGCGAAGTGGAGGGGTCATGGCAAGATCTTCTCGCCATCTCGATCCTTGAATTGCATTGTCATCCCCAACGATACCAGGGATCTGCTTTTCCTTACTTCCTTGCGCCGTCCCGCCCTGAGCTACAATATTCCACTCCATGCTCTCCTTCGAACAAGCCCGCCAACTTGTCATTACCGACACGCAGTCTCACCTAACTTCGCCTCCTACCTCGCTTCTCCCCGTTACCGACTCCCTAAGCCACATCCTTGCCCAGGAAATCCGTGCCGACCGCGAATATCCTCCCTTCAACCGCTCCACTCGTGATGGCTACGCCGTTCGCGCGCGCGAAGGCACAAAAAATTCAGCCCTGCGCTGCATCGGCGAAATCAAAGCGGGCGACACCGTTTTCGCTCCTCTCGACCCCGGCACCTGCATTCAGATTATGACCGGCGCGGCCGTCCCACCCAGCGCCGATGCCGTGGTCATGATTGAGTTCACTCGCCGTTCCGGCGACGCCGTCACCTTCGATCGCGACACTCAGCCTAGACAAAATATCGTTCCGCAGGGAAGTGAAGCGCACGCGGGCGACCTGCTTCTCCACCCCGGCCTACGTCTCGGCTTCGCGGAACTCGCCATCGCCGCTCAGGTCGGCGCCTCCAATTTGCTTTGCTATCAAAAGTCCCGCGTCGCCATCCTCTCCACCGGCGACGAAGTTGTTCCCATCACCGAAACGCCCGGCCCCTTTCACATCCGCAATAGCAATAGCGTCTCCCTCGCCGCACAAGTCCGTCTTGCTGGCGGCCAACCCGTCCCTCTCGGCAACGCTCTCGATCGCGTCGACGACCTCAGCGCAAAAATCGAACTCGGCCTCCAACACGACATTCTTGTTCTCTCCGGTGGCGTTTCTATGGGCAAGTACGATCTCGTCGAAACGGTCCTCAAATCCTTCGGCGCGGAATTCCTCTTCGACGCCGTCGCGATTCGCCCTGGCAAGCCCGTAGTCTTCGGACGCTGCCGCAACAAACTCGTCTTCGGCCTGCCCGGTAATCCTGTCTCCACCATGGTCACCTTCCAACTCTTCGTCGCCCCGGCCATCGATCTCCTCAGCGGCGCCCCCGCTCGTCCTCTTCCTCTCTTGAACGCCACTCTCTCGCAGGCGCTCCACGAAAAATCCGGCCTCACGCATTTCTTGCCGGCTCGCCTCGAATGGTCGGCCGCCTCTCCGCTGGTCCACGCCTTGCCCTGGCAAGGCTCCGGCGACATCGCCACCCTCCGGAGCGCCAACTGTTTCCTCGTCGTCCCCGCTGACCGCCACGACATTCCAGCGGGAGAGATCGTTTCCGTTCTCCCTCGTCCCGATGTACTCTAAAAGCCCTTTGAAGTGCCGTTTACCCTAGGCGTCTTTTGGCGAAGAGCCGCCCCTTTGCAAGGCTGCCCGCGCCAAGTGGGTGCCGTACACGCCGTCTTTGCGCGCGGGGTTGTGCTCTTTAGGGGGTCGGAGCTTTAGCTCCGACATCAAGTGCTTGGCTATCATTGGGCTTCAGCCCCTGAGGAAATGGTTATGGTATTTTCCGCAGCCGGTTTAGCCCGGCCGTAAGTGGGAGTTAGACCAACTCGGCTTTGGCCGCTGACGGTTCGTTCGGTGCCCTTTCGGTCGCAAACGTTCTAGACTCTGAGGCTCAATTGCCCAAGCTGTCTCACTACACCAAGCGCGGCGAAGTCCACATGGTCGACGTCTCTTCCAAATCCGTCACTTCTCGCACCGCCATCGCCCACGCCTTTGTCCGCATGTCTCCCCGGGTGGTCCGCGCCGTTCGCCGCCTCAAGAATCCCAAGGGCAATCCTTTGGAGGTCGCCCGAATCGCCGGCATCACTGCTGCCAAGCGCACTTCGGAGTGGATACCTCTTTGTCACCCCATCCCTCTCACTCACATTGATGTGACCCCGCGCCTGTGCAAAGATGGAGTAGAAATACATTCCAAAGTGACGGCTACTGCGCAAACCGGCGTTGAAATGGAAGCGCTTGTCGCCGCCACCTGCGCCGCCCTTACGGTTTACGATATGTGCAAAGCCCTCGACAAATCGATGCAGATTGCTGACGTTCACCTCCTTCTCAAAACTGGAGGAAAGTCCGGTGAATTTCGTCGCGCCACCAAAAAATCGCGCGGGGCTCGCTCATGAGCGCCGCCGCCTCCAGCAAAAGCGTCAAGCTTCTTCTCGCCGATGACAACCCGCTCATCCGCGATCTGGTATCCAAGGGCCTCGACACCTTCTGTGAAGTCATGATCTGCTCCGATGGCGCCGACGCGCTCCTTCGCGTCATCGACGACCTTCCTGACGTCATCCTCTGCGATTTCAAGATGCCCGGCCTCGATGGCCGCCAGCTTTTCGAAAAGCTCCGCGGCCGCGAAGCCACTCGTCACATTCCTTTTCTCTTCATGGCCAGCCGTGCCGATATTGAAGAACGCCTTCGCCCGCTCGTCGACGGCGTCGAGGATTTCATCGCCAAGCCTTTTCTGCTGAAAGATCTTGTCCGCTCGGCAAAAAAAGTCATTGATCGCCTGCACCTCGAAAAACTTCAGAAGCGCGCCTCGCGCCCCGGCGTCATCCAGGGCCGCCTCGAAGAGATGAGCATGATCGACCTTATGCAATCCCTCGAAATGGGCCAGAAATCCTGCCGCTTGGTCGTCCAGAAGAGTGGAGAACAGGGCGAACTCTTCTTCGCCAACGGCCAGTGCCGCGACGCCAAAATCGGCAACCTCCACGGCGACGACGCCGTCTACAAAGTGCTCCTCTGGACCGACGGCGAATTCGAAATCGATTTCAACGCCGCCAACGCTTCCGACCGCACCACCACCACCCGCAGCACCACCGGTCTCCTAATGGAAGCCATGCGCCTGATGGACGAATCCAATCGCGATGCCGTCAGCACCAACTAGCTCCCCCCTCTTCTCTCTTCTTGCCTTTGTAAGGGATCGCCTTCTGAGGCGGTCCGCCAATACAAATGCTCGCCGCGCCCGCATTAGCCGCGACTTTGTCATTCTGAACAAACTCTGAGGAGTTGTGCGATGAATCCCTCTTTCCTTTGGTTTTTCTCTGTGCTCTCTGTGTCCTCTGTGGTGAGCAACCTGTACCCTTCGCACACACCCCGCATCTCCCTCGCGCTTTTCCTTTCCTGCGCATATAAAATAATCCCCAGCCATGCGTGTCTCCGTCCTCACCATCAGTGATTCCGTCACCCGCGGTGAACGCGAAGATCTTTCCGGCCCCGCTCTCGTCAAACGCGTTCGCGAACTCGGCTGGGAAGTCACCTCCGCACTCCGCTGTTCCGACGATCCCGCCGGCCTTCGCAGCCAGCTTCGTGAACTCGCTGACTCTCGACGTGTCGATCTCATCCTCACCACCGGCGGCACCGGCCTCGGCCCTCGCGACAACACTCCCGAAGCCACCATCGACATTGCCGAGCGCATCGTTCCCGGCATCGCCGAAGAACTCCGGCGCAAAGGCGCCGAAAAAACGCCCGCCGCCATCCTCTCTCGTGGCGTCGCCGTCATCCGGCATCGCTCGCTCATCGTCAATCTTCCCGGCAGCCCCAAAGGCGCCGTCGAATCCCTTGACGCCGTAGCCCACCTCCTGCCCCACGCCATATCGGTCTTAAACGGCGCCCACCACAACTGATTGCCTCGCTATGGTTTCTTGGATTCTGAAGGCGCATTTTTTGGGGACAAGGCCTTCTTGCAAGCGCAGTCCTTCCCGAGTCAGCGGCTTCTCGCTGCACTCTTTAGGGGGGTCAGGGCTTCAGCCCCGACATTAATGCTACAAATCGAATTGGGCATCTCGGGAGGGGCACGCCTTCACGCGTGCCGAAAAAAGTTCCCATATATGGGCTTTACCCCCTGAGGGAACTAATCCGTCACACCACTTGCCTTGCGGGGAAATTTTCTGCCGCCTCTGAGGACGATCCACCTCGCTCCCCCAGCGGTGTCATCTTGTAATGCAGGCGCAATATCGTCAGCCCTACAAACGAAATCCTATGATCCGTCCGCAACACTCCCTCCGCATCCACATACACCCGAAACAATTCGTGGAGGGTCGTGAAATTCCGCACTCGCCAATGTTCAGGCCCCGATTCCACCAGCCGGTAGAACCCTGATTTTCCAAACCCCGATCCCGACGAATCCAATCCAAACGAACCATCCGAATGCGACGCTGGCCGCAGATACACGTTCGCACTTCCTCGGCACGGGAAGGTCACCTTCACGCACGGATTCTCTTCGCGCGGAATCCGAATCGTCGAATAAATCCCCGCGTAAATGACCCGCCCTGTGGACTTCATCCGCCGCAGCCAGCCTGTCGACACCACCCTCTCCGTCGCAGGCTCGTACAGTTGCACAACCTCGCTCGTCATCCCTTTCGCCAACTCCAGCGAAGAAATCGGAAAATTCAGCTGATCCATCCGACGGCTCAGAAACTCCACCAGCAGCCACAGAAAGAAGCGCCCTACGAAGTACACTTCGCTCCACACTTCCAGCTGATATTCTGCCGCATGTTCGTAAAAATGCCGGATTCGCGAGTCCACCGCGCCGGGATCGAACGTTGGTCCGCGCAGCGCTTCAAAATCCGGAATGAGCCCGGCTGTTGGCGGCATGCGAAGTTTCAACTGCTCCTGGTCCGCTATCCTTTGATAGATTCCTGCGCCGATCAGCCCCGGCTCACCCAGAAAACACTCGAGCCACGGCGCGTCGCTGCGCCGAATCCTCCGCCCTGTCATCCTCACCATCCACTCAATTCCCAATTCCAGCAGCGCCGCGAGCCCGCCATGCAGCGCGCCACGGGCAAGCTCTTCGCCTTCTCGGAGGGCATTAAGTTGTTGCGGCGTTTCCATCGTGGCTTTCCATGATTATCGCATCCCGACGCGCGTCGATTCGGTTGCCGTTAGCCCTTGTGCCTCCCCCATCACCACTCCGACACTTGAGCGCCGGAGGCGCGCCAGAAGTTAGCCCAGAGCGTAAGCACTGGGTACCCAGCGCATCGGTAAGGTGAGCACCGTAGGTGCGGCACGTTTCTGGGGCACGCGATCAACGCAAGGAGATACCCTTACACGTCGGTTTTACGTGTGGGGTTTGATTTTTCTTGGTTCTGAATTTTCTCGCGTTGTCATCCCAAAGGGACGCCGCGTTTCTTGCGGTGCGGAGCGGAGGAATCGTGGCACTATCTTGCGACGAAACGACACTCCGACGTGTCCGTCACCAGCCTGCGCTTAATCAACGGGCAGCGCCGAACCCCACCACCGGCAACGCAATCCGCGACGCATGTCCCGCATCATGGTGAATCTTCAACGTCCCCACCTTCATCTCCGCCGAATAAATCTCCGACTCCCCAGTCTGCAAATTCCGCGAGAAATGCGGATAAAACGCGCCCGAGATCTGCACCCGAATCCGGTGTCCTTCCAAAAACGTATTGCTCGTCAGCATGCGGTTCAACTCGAGTCGATAAATCTTTCCCGGCTCAACCAATTTCGGCTGGACGGTCTCGTCTCGATAACTCGCCCGCAACTCATCCAGCCCTGGGCTCATCAAGTTGAACGCCGTCCCGTCCGGCGCCACATCCAGCAGACGCACCCACAAGTCAAAGTCCTTCACATCCGCCGATACATACATCTCCGCGCGAATCGGCCCCGTCACTTCCAGATCCTCTTTCATCACTTCGCTGTCGAACACCAGCACATCTTTCCGCCCCGCCAAAGCCCGATAGTCATGCGCTCCGTATGCCGTGTAGGCGTCCGTCACAGGATGCGCCGGGTCTGATACCAGAATGCTAACCGTAGACTTCGCTGCGCCCACACGCTGCGACAGTATCCCCTGCCGCGCAGCATCGCTCTCTGCCACCAGGTAATATGATCTTTCCTGCGCTCTTTCGATCGGCCAGGCCTGCTCATCTCTCCAGGCATTTTTCCCCATAACAAAGATCCGTACCGGCGCTTCCTTCTCAACGCCATTTTCTTCGCCGCGCACATAGTGGCCCATCCAACGCAATATCAGTCCGTCGTAATCCACCGACGCCGTGGGCCCAAACTCCCGCTCGCCGCTCTTGTGCTCGTCCTCGCCCCCATGCGTCCACGGCCCGATAGTCGTTCGCGTCGCGGGCTCCTTCCAGCCTTTCCGTGCCGCCAGCAGCCCGTTGAAGTTCGTCGTCGCCCCATCCGGCCCATACGCCTCGTCATACCACCCCGAAAAATTCAGCACCGCGCAGCTCACGCGATCATACTTGTTCCTCAACTCCGCCCAATCCCACCACGCATCCGCCGGAGGATGGGCCAGCCACTGGTAATAAAACGGCGCTGCCTCTTTCAGATCCGGCAAATTCATCAGCGGCAGAAATCGTTCGATGCGCTCATGTTCCGCCTTCCACGTCGTGCCCGCCTCCTGGTACGTCTTCGGCCCCGCCAGGTTCTTTCTCTTCCGCGCATCCGGCGCAATGTTCATCCACGTCCATTCCAACCACGACCCATCGAACAATCCGCCCGAATAGAAGAAATTCCGCGGCGTCGAAAACGTCATTGCCGGCACCATCGCTTTCAAATGCGGAGGCGCCTCCACCGCCGCCAGCCACTGTACCGCTCCGGGATACGACAGCCCGAACGTTCCTACCTTCCCGTCGGACCACTCCTGCTTTGCCGCCCACTCAATCGTGTCGTACCCGTCCTTCCCCTCATTCTGGTACGGCACAAATTCCCCATCCGACGCGTATCTCCCTCGCACGTCCTCGATCACCACCGCGTATCCGTGCGCCACCGCCTTATCGAACGTTGTCCACTCCTTCGCCGCCAACTGCTTCCCGTACGGCGTCCGATACACCAGGGTAGGGAATCGCCCTTCCACCTTCGGCAGCCACACGTCCGCCCGCAAGATCACGCCATCACGCATCGGTACAGCCACATCCCTCAGCCGCTTCCCCGCGGGCGCCTCTTTTCCTCTCTCCTGCGCACCGGCCGCCATCCAGCCAGCGATCGCCCCAAGCGCCGCAAGCGCTAAACCAACCAGCATTTCTCGTCGTTTCATGTCGCCCGGCATTCTACCCCAATCCCACTACAATTGTTGCGCGCAGCGCACGGCACTCCTGTCTGTGCCGGTGCGGCACTCAAAAAAGATTTTCCTTGCTTCCATCCACGAATCTTCTAAACTGGTCACCCCCGCACTGATGGAAGTGCAAGAATGCTTCTGACGTTTCGCTATTATTGGATTGCCGCGCGCGGCTATCGCTTCACACCTTGGCGTAGCCCCTATATCCGGTGGCGCCTCGAAACTTTTCTTGGCAGGGAAGCCGCCAATCTCAACGCCAGAAAATTCTTCCAACTCAGCTGGCGTCATCGCGACCAGCTCCAGCGATTCGTCGACTGGGCAGCCCAACGTCGCCGCGTCCAGCGCCGCCACGCCTAGTCCCGTGGCATCAACGCTTGCCGCGCCCTTCCGAGCACATGTTCCGATTCTTCCTGAATGGTCATCCTGAGCGAAGCGAAGGAGCTCAACCACCAATCAGCCACCCACGCAAACCCCGCCCACTGTCTCCCGTGCGCGTATAATGGTCTTGTCGGGACGCTCCATGGCCGATCTCCACATCCTTCAGAAAACCTCCACCCTCCACGAAGCTCTTTGGTGGGAATCCGAACCCGGCAACCGTGTCCATTGCTATCTCTGTCCCCGCCACTGTCACATCGGCCACGGCCAGTCAGGTTTCTGCTTCATCCGTGTCAATCAAAACGGAAAACTCTTCAACCTCGGCTACGGCGCTCCCGCCGCTCTCCAGGTTGACCCCATCGAGAAAAAGCCCCTCAATCATTTCCTGCCCGGCACCAGCGTCTTCA
>Ga0210401_10000940_pt1 | contig 35072 bp, 32 predicted proteins | sample IncBWH32MmetaG_FD_150866 | JGI IMG/M metagenome (GOLD analysis project Ga0210401, IMG submission 150866) | Forest soil microbial communities from Barre Woods Harvard Forest LTER site, Petersham, Massachusetts, United States - Inc-BW-H-32-M | ecosystem: Environmental > Terrestrial > Soil >... | reverse complement strand
CGGGAAGAGCAGTCTGGCACTTGAAGAGTATCTAGTCGGCCAGGTTCTGGAGTCCTCTGAACAGCGCTTCGCTGCGCTCCGCGAGTTCTATCCGAATGCAAACGAGCAAGATTGGAAAGTGGAGGTGGCCGGACAGCGCGTGCAGATCATCAAGAAGGACCCAGTCCACGGTGGCATCCTGGAATTTGGCACCGAGCTCATTACCGCGTCGGATGGATCCATTGTTGCGATGCTAGGTGCCTCGCCGGGTGCCTCAACCGCAGTCTGGATCATGCTTCAGGTGATCGAGCGCTGCTTCCGGGACAAACTGACGAATGCAGGATGGGCGGACAAGTTGAAGGAGATGATTCCTTCCTACGGGCAGTCTCTGATCGACAATCCCGCCTTGACCGAAAGCGTGCGGACCGAAACAGCAGCCATATTGAAAATCAACGATATCAATAACAAGGAGACTGAAAATGATTCGCGCTTATCGGTTGTACACGGGGCCTGATGGGAACTCACACGTAGTACGTGGAACTGTGAATGGCGCCAAGTTGGTGGATGCGAGGTCGGTCGAGTTCAAAGAGACGCCCGCACATTCCACTTTTGACTGGCACAATGACCCAACTCCTCAGTACGTCATTACGTTGGCGGGCGTGCTCGAATTTGCGACGGTCGGCGGCGAGACGTTTACCCTCCGTCCGGGTGACGTGCTTGTGGCAGAGGACCACACCGGTTCAGGCCACAAGTGGCGCTTGATCAACGACGAACCATGGAAACGCGCTTACGTCATCTTCAAAGAAGGCGTGAATACCCAGTTCGTGCCAGACGCAGCGTGAAACCTCGTCGATGACGCCTGCTTGATGGCAGGCGTCCACCAACCACGAATTACAAGAGCAACGACATGGACCGAACAAAACAAATTTGAGAGGGAGTAAAAGCAATGGCTGCAATCAGCGACGTAATGGTCATGGGTATTCGCAAAGAGACAGATGGCCTTGGCGAAGTCGATGTGCCGAGCACCAAGCTGTGGGGAGCGCAAACGCAACGATCACTCGAACATTTCAACATTGGGAAGGATCTGATCCCGCGCGAGATGATTGCGGCGTACGCAACTCTGAAGCAAGCCGCCGCGAATGCAAACCACACAGGCGGGCGGCTCGACGACCAGCGCCACAGGCTGATCGTTCAAGTGTGTGACGAAATCCTCGCCGGCCAGCACCAAGACATGTTTCCCTTGCACGTGTGGATGACCGGCAGCGGTACGCAATTCAACATGAACGTGAATGAAGTAATTTCCAACCGCTGCTGCCAGCTCGCAGGCACGCCTCTTGGCAGCAAGATGCCTGTTCATCCTAACGACCACGTGAACATGTCGCAATCTTCAAACGATTCTTTCCCCACCGCGATGAACATTGCGGCAGCAGTAAATGTAAAAGAACGACTCATACCGGCGGTGAAGACGCTGCGCGACGCAATCGCTGCGAAGGTTGAAGAGTGGAAGGACGTAGTGAAGATCGGCCGAACGCACATGCAGGACGCCACACCGATCACCCTCGGCGAGGAATGGTCGGGTTACTCCGGCATGCTTAGCGACAATCTCGAGCGTATCGAGGATGCACTCCAGGGTGTGTATCGCCTCGCGCTTGGCGGAACCGCGGTAGGCACCGGCATCAATGCAGCTCCCGGATTCGGGGATGCGGCCGCTGCCGAAATTGCGAAGCTTACAAGCCTTCCCTTCGTCAGCGCACCGAACAAATTCACGGTCCAGGGCGCCCATGATGCTCTGGTACAACTCTCCGGCACTCTTCGCACTCTCGCAGTGTCGCTCTACAAAATTGCCAATGACATTCGACTGATGTCCTGCGGGCCGCGCGCAGGCTTCGCCGAATTGGTGATTCCGGCAAACGAGCCAGGATCATCGATCATGCCTGGCAAAGTGAACCCAACTCAGGCCGAAGCTCTGACCATGATCGCAGTGCAGGTGATGGCCAACGACGTTGCGGTCGGCTTTGGCGGCGCAGGCGGCTATTTGGAGATGAACGTGTACAAGCCACTCATCATCTTCAACGTGACTCACTCCATCACGATCATGACCGACGGATGCACCAACTTCCGGAAATTCCTGATCGAAGGCACGAAGCCGAATCTGAAGAAGATCAAGGAATACGTGGACCGCTCACTGATGCTGGTGACGGCCCTCTCGCCCGTCATTGGCTACGACAAATCGTCGAAGATTGCGCATTACGCGCTAGACAACGACCTCACGCTCAAACAGGCCGCACTGAAGCTGGGATTTGTCACGGAAGATGAGTTCGACCGCGTCGTAGATCCGGCGAAGATGGTCCACCCATACGTGGCAAAAGCCAGCTGAAGGAACAATCGTAGTTTCCGCCAATACGACCCAAGATTTCGAAGACGAAGGAGAAAACACATGCCAACCGATAAGCGCGGAATTGAATTGCTTCACGATCCATTCCTCAACAAGTCAACAGCCTTTACCGAGGCCGAAAAGCAGGCCCTCGGAATTGTCGGCATGGTACCCGATGTGACCGAGACCGAAGACCTGCAGTTAATCCGGGTGATGATGCAACTCGGCCACAAAAACACGGACCTCGATCGCTACATCTACCTCCTCAATTTGTTAGATCACAACGAAACACTGTTCTATCGGACTGTAATGTCCGACCCGGCTCGCTTTCTGCCGATCGTCTACGACCCGACCATCGGCGAAGCCTGCCTCAAGTTCGGCCATATTTACCGGCAACCACGCGGCATGTATCTCTCGATGACACGCCGCGGCAAGGTCAAGGAAATTTTGAAAAACTGGCCGCAGAAGGATGTGCGATTCATCTGCGTCACGGATGGCGGCCGCATCCTCGGCCTCGGAGATCTGGGCGCAAACGGCGCCGGCATCCCCATCGGCAAGCTGCAGCTCTACACAGCCTGCGCCGGTGTGCCGCCGCAATGCCTGCTCCCTATGTACCTCGATGCGGGCACTAACAATGAGCAGTATCTGCACGATCCCTTGTACCTGGGCATGCGCAAGACCCGCCCGGCAACCGCGGATCTTTATTCTTTTGTGGACGAGTTCGTCGAGGCGGTGCAGGAGGTATTTCCGAAGTGCTGCATTCACTTTGAGGATTGGACGGGTACGGACGCCGTGCACTTGCTCCAGCGCTACCGCGACAAGTATTGCGTCTATAACGACGACGTGCAAGGTACAGCAGGGATCACTCTGGCGGGGATGATCAACGCGGCCAAGATCAAGGGCACGAAGCTGAAGGACGAAAAGTACCTGTTCCTCGGTGCGGGCTCGGCTGGTATTGGCCTTGCCAACCTGCTTTGCTCCGCGCTCGTTGCACAAGGCCTGACGCTCAAGGAAGCGCAGTCACGAGTCTACATGTTCGACATCAACGGCCTTCTGGAAGACACCCGCAAAGACCTGGTCGACTTCCAGAAGCCGTATGCACACAAGCACGCCCCGACGCGGGATTTCGTCACTGCTATCGAGAGCATCAAGCCCACCACGATCATCGGCGTAAGCACGATCGGCGGCGCGTTCACGCAGAAGGTTGTCGAAAGTATGGCGAGGATTAACGACCGCCCTGTGATCCTTGCTCTCTCCAACCCGACCGAGCATGCGGAGTGCACGCCAGAACAAGCCTATACCTGGTCGAAGGGCAAAGCGATTTATGCGGCCGGAGTGCAGTTCGAACCGGTCCACTACGACGGGCAGACGTTTCTACCGGGACAGGCGAACAACTTCTACATATTCCCGGCGGTTGGGATGGCGATCTTTGCCACCCAGGCGAAGCGGGTCACAGACGAGATGTTCATCGAAGCCGGCCAGACCGTAGCGGATCAAGTGCCCGCCGATTTACTGAAGCAAGGGCTCCTTTACCCGCTGCAGTCAAACATTCTTGAGACCGAGATTCAGACCGCAGCGCGGGTGGCGAAGCTGGTCTTTGATGCGGGGCTCGCCCGCGTGAAGCGTCCCGCCGACATGGTCTCGTTTATTCGTGAACATGTCTACAAGCCGGAGTACGCCACGCAGACTGCCCGGAAATCCAAGCCAGCGACGTGGGTGGCATAAAGCGCATCCTCGCGCAGGTCATAAAGAATTTTAAGCAAATGCCAGAAAAGGTGCCGTATGAACATCACTAACATCGTGGGAGCGCTATTCCCAATATTTTTCGTGCTTGCACTTGGCTATCTGGCCGGCAAGCGCCATACCTTTGACGCAGACCAAGCCGCCGGTTTCAGCAAGCTGGCCCTCTCCTTTGCTTTGCCCGCATCACTGTTCGTAAGCATGACGGGTATTCCTCGGGACCTGCTGTTGGGCCAAGGCCGCCTCGTTCTGGCATTGATTCTTTCGCATGTCGGTCTCTTCGTCATCGCCTGGATCGCACTTAGACAAGTAGCGTCGCTGCGCGGAGCCCCATCCATCATCTATAGCCTCATGCTGGCCACATCCGCCACGCCGGTATTTGGTCTCGCCGTTCTCGAACCAATATTGGGTGCGAGCAGCGCCGGCGCTGTAGGGCTTGTAGCCTTGGCTATCAATCTCACGGTTCCCCTTGCGATTGTGCTGCTGGAAATGGATGCCGCAGCGAGAAACCGAGCTCCTGGGACTACTACTACTTCGACATCGAACCCGGTCGTCACCGGACTGAAAGCCGGACTCAAATCACCGCTGCTCTGGGGACCGCTCTTGGGAATCGCCGTTGTGGTCGCTAAGATTCACGTTTCGTCTGTCGTCAGCAGCAGTTTGGAGCTAATTGGCTCCGCCACTTCCGGCGTAGCGGTTTTCAGTGTAGGGCTCGTGCTCGCTGCACACCCAGTTCGGCTTTCTACTGGAGTCCTTGCTGGTTCTCTGGCTCGTGTCGCCGTGCAAGCCGCGATGCTGTTCATCCTGCTGCGCTTACTACTGGTCCAAAGTCCGTTCTCACGCGAGGCGTTGATTTGCTGCAGCTTCCCGCTGGCTACCGTTGTCGTGCTCTTTGCAGCGCGGTATAAGTCAGCCCAATCTGAGGCTGCATCGACGCTTTTGATCTCGACACTCGCTCTGGCCATTACTGTACCAGCGATGCTTTGGATCACGAGGTGACTTGAGATCTGAGCAACTGACCTCTCTTGGCGAGGATCGTGCAGCCCATGTTACCTTGTACGATCGGGCCGGATTCCACTAGTGATATTGGAGTTTGTCATTGTTGTGCCGACGAAGTAAGTATGAAGGTGAGGATCGTGAATCGGAGAGTTATCTCAGTCAGCATCTTGATGTTAATGGCCACTGCGGGAAGCGTGGCGCAAACCGCTAATCAGGATCCCACGATCACCGATTTGCAGCGTCAAATCCAGGAGATGCGCTCGCAGATGGCCAAAATGCAAAATCGAATTGCGGACTTGGAGACGACCAATCAGACTGCAGAGAAGAACTCCAGTACTGATCCAATCCTGCCCCAAAGCCAGACTCCTCCCACAGAGGCTCTTCAGTCACAACTTGGCGAGGTGAGAGCCTCCAAAGTACCGACATCGTTCTACTACAAAGGGATTACGCTGACCCCGGGCGGCTTTCTGGAATCAACAATTCTGGTCCGTACTCGCAACGAAAATGCTGATATGGCGAACAGTTACACGACGATTCCGCTCAACGGGTCGTCGAACGCCCATCTGAGCGAATTTCGTGGAACTGTACGCAACTCAGAACTTTCCCTATTGATCCAAGGCTCTACAGGCAGCGCAAAGCTGAAAGGATATGTCGAAACTGATTTTCTGGGCGCGGCACCGACTGCCAACTACCTTGAATCCAGTTCCTGGACCCCACGCCTGAGGCAACTATGGGTTCAGCTCGATAGGCCCGCAGGATGGACCTTCACCGTCGGTCAGATGTGGTCCCTTCTTACTACCAACCGGCAAGGCATTGCAAACCTGGCGGAACTAAGACCAATTGGCGAGGATGGCAACTACGTCGTTGGTTTCACTTGGACTCGCGAGAAGGCAATTCGCGTGACCAGGAATTTTAGCAATAAGGTTTGGGCAGCTTTTGCAGTTGAGGATCCGGAGACCACATATTCGGCGGCTTTCGTGCCTACGAATGTCATGGGACTGAACACCAGTCCCAACGCTGCAACCGGCGTCAACCTTCTCCCATTTCTAGCCAACTACAGCAATGGTCAAGCCACGACGCTGGCCCCGAACCTTTTGGCGAAAGTTTCCTTTGAACCGGGTTGGGGACACTTCGAGATCAAAGCCTTGGGCCGTATCTTTCGTGATCGAATAGCATCAACCGCAACAACGAGCGGCCATACAAATATTACGGAAGGCTATGGCGTCGGTTTTGGTGCTCTCATGCCGTTTGTGAACAACAAAGTGGAATTATCACTGGAAGGCCTTCTTGGGAAAGGCATCGGACGCTATGGCTCTTCCGGACTGCCGGACGTCACCTTGCATCCGAGAACTGGGGCGATGCTTCCATTGCGCCAAGGCTGGATTATGGGAGGGGTTGTTTACCATCGCAATAGGCATCTTGATTTATATGCATATGGCGGGGATGAGTACACCGGACGCTATGCATTTGTCTCACCGACTGGGACGGCTGCCGGTTACGGTTCTCCTCTGGTCGAATATTCGAGAGCATGTTGGGGGTTGTACAGCGGCGGGTCGTGCAGACCATACCAGGAAGGCTACCTGCGACAGTGATTCGTGATTTGTTTCCGGTTTGTCATTCAAGCTTCTTGGCTCTGACCTCGCGCTTGCCGCTAATCTTCCTGATGTGAACCAAGCATCGGTGATCACCACAACTAAAAAGAAGCTCCTAGCGCCAAACGGATCATTACGGACACGATGTTCTTCGAGTAGAAGAGGGCAATGACCGCCGCAAGAGCGGATTGCACAATGCCTTGCGGGATTCTGCGATGCTTCACCAGGCCGTGCCCACCCGCCAATTCAATGTTCGCATGAGTCGTGTGAAACATTGCGGTGATTCGAGGCTTTTGTTTCGAAGGAGCGGCGTTTGATGCGAAGCTTTTAAGGTTCGCTATTGCTTCCTCCCGCGACGCGAAGCCGAGCCCGATGATGCTTGGAGCAGCTATGAGATCGCGCAAACAATTCTCATCGTGATAGGCAATAACCAGTCGTTCAGGGCTATCTTGTTTGCTGGACGCCTGTATGATGGCGTAGCACACACTTGAGCAATGAACGAGGACTCCCATGACGTCACCATCGCTTTGTCTTCAACAAACCCCGACACTACCTGAAGCAATTCGAATTCCAAATGTGTGTAGGTGAACACGTGCTCGATCCGTTCTCAATTGCAGCAGCGGCGTTGGGAACAGGCGTCGGGGCGTCACTTGTCTAAACTGCGACACTGCGCCACGCGGCGATCTCAGCGAACAGAGCCACTTTCGACGCGTGCAGTCGCGAACCTCAGTCCTGTAGCGTCTTTTCGCGAGTCGAAGCCTTCGGTTTGTTTTGGTAAAGCGAGTGCATCAGTCAGGGCGCTATGGGAAAACGAATTGGACATCGCGACTTCAGCGTTCAAGCGACTGGTAGATCTCGCGACGACGGTATGTATTGTGTTCACCGTCGGCTGAGTGTGTGCTTATCGGACTTTCTCTTGGGGGAGCTATTGGCTATGCGATCAATCTCGCTCGGGACTTCGGACCTCGACCGGCGCACGCTGTGTTGCCCGTCGCTGGCAAGGGCACTTCTGACTGGGGCAGCTGTCGTGCCCGTTCTAGGGCCCCTCATCGGCGTAGAACTGGGTGGGCTCCTTCTACGAGTGGTAGCCCGATAGCCACGTCATCATAAGGAGGAATATGCACTCGATCCACCGGCTTGTCGGGAATAGCGCGAACAGTTCAGCTTGGGAAAGCTGCTTTAGCGATAGATGGCAACGCAGGTTCACCAATCATTGGCCGCTGGCAAAACTCGCGTGTGTTTTGTTTCTGGTACCCAGTGTCAGTCTTGCACAGGGCGTTGTGACTGCAAGCGCAAACATTCCTTTTGATTTTTGGGCAGAAGGTCAGAAGTTTGCCGCTGGCGAATACACTTTTGATACGGGTTTCCCCGGTTCAACCTCCGTCCACCGCAAGGGAACGAAGACAACCATCGCGGTTCCAGTCATCATCTACGGTGATCCAGTAAGGAAGGAAGACGCCAAAATCGTGTTCGTTCTGCGAGACGGCAAATACTATCTCGCGGAATTTTGGTGCGTGTCCGACCGACGGGTAGTGACAGCCGAATTCGACCATCGCGGGCAAACAACCGCCGGACAACGCGAAGTACAGCTCAGCTACCCGTAGGCTCCTAAGACCCACAAATCGAGCCATCCGGACCATCGGGACCGATGAAGTCGCGCATGATGCCGCGTCGATACAAATAGGAGTATCTACTCGATCCACGACTTTCGTGCCAATAATCCAGCTACCCAAAGCGAAGTCGACAGCGGAGCTAGACTTGGGTCTCCTTTGGCCAATGCCACTAGGGGACCAGGCCTGGCGACTTGAGTCGCTTCATTCCTGCCTACGAATAAGGTATGTACAATGGGCTAAAATTACGCACACGAATAATCCTCGGTATTCGCGGATGGATTTCGGAATACCTACATCGATTCGGGGTCAATTGCCGTCTGTGGAGTTGCGCTCCGAGCCCTTTTCGAATGACACGCATTGCCCGCTTGGGAGGACAGAGAGTGGGTTGCAAAGAGTTGCAGGCGCCAAACACGTAGCAAAGTCGAGTCTTGCGCGCACTCTCCTGTCTCTTACGGTCTTTTACTTCTGCTCGACGGCTTTGATCTGGGCGCTCGACCCAGGGCGTCGAATATCACAATATGCCCATACTGCATGGCGCGTCCAAGACGGTTCTATCACCATTGGAACCAGCATCACCCAGACCGCGGACGGTTATTTGTGGTTAGGAACACCTGAGGGTTTGCTGCGTTTCGACGGCATCAAGTTTGTACCTTTTTCTATCCCCGGCTTTGACCTCGCAAAACTTGCTTATACCTACCTTTTGGGCGCTCGCGACGGCAGTTTGTGGATTGGAACAAGGATCGGTGTCGGCCGGCTGAAGAACGGCGAGTTCCAATGGTACTCGAACCCCGCCCAGCGCAGTGGGATCAGCGTCATATTAGAAGACCATGGGGGGACAATTTGGGTGACGCGTTATCGCGTCCCACCAGACGAAGGTCCCTTATGCCGGGTCGAGGGAAGTGGGCTCCTCTGTTACGGAAAGGCTGATGGGATTCCAGTGAGGTACGGCCTAGGCTTAACTGAAGACAGCCTTGGAAATTTCTGGTTTGGGTCTAGTGTACTTTGCCGTTGGCGGCAGGGCTCCGTGAGCACCTACTTGAACGGGATAGCAAAGCGTCATGACGCGGGAAGCGGCGTATTTGATGTTGCGGCCGGGCCGTCAGAATCCATTTGGGCAACAGTCGATGGAGTCGGGCCTGATCTGGGTGTTCGCTATTACTCCAACGGGAAATGGGCGCCTTACGTGGTAGCAGGCTTTGATGGGGCGAAGGTCAACTCTCATGCGCTTTTCGTCGATCGAGACAACTCACTCTGGATTGGAACCGAGAATGACGGACTTTACCGTGTCCACGATGGAGTGGCAGATCATTTTGGAAGCGCCGATGGGTTATCGGGCAATTCTATTGTTGACTTCTACGAAGATCACGAGGGTGACCTGTGGGTAGTGACGGAAGGCGGACTCGATATGTTTCGGAGTACGCCAGTCATCACCTACTCGATGCGTGAAGGATTGTATTCATCAGCGCTTCTTTCGATTCTAGCCCTACAAGATGATTCAGTTTGGATCGGACACGAAGGTGGCGTTGACATTCTAAAGGGGAATCGGGTCTCACTGCTGTCTGCTGCTGGTGGGCTGCCAGGTCAGGATGTGGCAGCGCTGTTTCAAGACCATAGCGGTGTGGTTTGGCTCGGAATAAATAGCAAGCTGGTGAGTTACGAGCACGGTCGATTCCATGAGATCAAGCGCTCTGACAGCCAGAGTCCACGCGATCCTGTCGATGCCATTGCTGAGGATGCGAATCACAATATTTGGGCGTTGACTGAAGCTGGTCACCTCCTTAGAGTCACTAATCAAATCGCGAAGGAAGTTACAGAGGTGACCAGCGATGGTCGACAATCTGGTTATCTTATACCCGATCACGATAGTGGTATCTGGGCCGCCTCGAAAAATGGCAATCTGGTTTACTACCGCAATGGAAGTGTCGGCACAACAGCGCTGAAGGGGCATGACAGTTCTTTCTCAGTTTTGGGTATGCTTCTCGATTCCGACGATTCGTTGTTGGTCGCAACAACGGAGGGCCTGTTTCGCTGGGACGGCAAGGTCTGGAGTGTGCTGAATCGTCGCAATGGCCTTCCATGCGATGCAATTTTCTCTGCCATCAAAGACGATGGCGGATCCCTCTGGCTCTATTCGCAATGTGGCCTCGTAAAAGTCGGGGGTGCAGAGTTGAGAGCGTGGCGTACACATGGCGATAGCATCCGTAGCGCTGAGGTATTTGACAGGTTCGATGGCGCGCGCCCCCATATGGCATCGCATCCGATGCAGCCAATTGCGTCAAAGGGATCGGACGGGCGCCTTTGGTTTATAAACCAGATCTCAGTCCAAATGATTGATCCCAGCCAAATCTATCCTAATAAGGTTCCACCACCAGTGCACATAGAAAGTGTTGTCGCGGACCATAAGGACTACGCTCTGGGGAAGCGGGTGCGATTACCTCCCTTAACTCGCGACGTTGAGATCGACTACAGCGGGTTGAGTGTAGCCGTACCCCAAAAAGTCCATTTCCGTTATGAACTGGAGGGCCGCGATACGGGGTGGCAGGAAGCAGGCACAAGACGACAAGCTTTCTATACGAATCTCCCGCCAGGAAATTATCGCTTCCGAGTCACCGCCTGCAATAACAGCGGCATATGGAATGAGGCTGCCGCATTCCTGGAGTTTTCCATCGTTCCCGCTTACTACCAGACTGCCTGGTTCCGCCTTACATGCGCAGCTGTTTCTCTTCTAATACTATGGGCGCTCTATCAGCTGCGACTTCAACAATTGCATCGGCAATTCAACATCGGTCTGGAGGCACGGGTTAAGGAACGTACGCGCATCGCGCGCGACCTGCACGACACCCTGCTGCAGAGTTTGCACGGATTGATGTTCGAATTTCAGGCAGCACGCAACATGTTCGATCGGCGCCCCGAAGCAGCACTGCAAGCTCTCGACGGCGCGATCATGGGAACCGAGCGGGCCATCACCGAGAGCCAGGTGGCTATCGAAGGCTTACGTGACGTCCAGGTCGCCGGGAACGACCTCGCGCAACTACTGAGGGCAACGGGGGAGGAACTAGTTGCCTCGCGGAGTGCAGACCACGATGCGCCGACCTTCGGCCTGACGGTTGAGGGAGAGCGACGAACGTTGGTTCCGATCATCGGGGATGAAGTCTACCGCATTGCGCGAGAGGTCTTACGAAATGCTTTCCGCCATGCCCACGCGCGCCGGATCGAAGCAGAGATTCTGTACGATGAACACCAGTTTCGATTGCGCATACGGGACGATGGCAAGGGTATGGACCCGCAAGTTCTGGAGAAAGGTGGGCGCGCCGGACACTGGGGGTTGCCGGGTGTTCGGGAGCGAGCGCAGCAAATGGGAGCAAAATTGGATCTGTGGAGCGAAGCAGGAGCCGGAACGGAAGTTCAACTAACCATTGCCGGTACCATAGCTTACGAAAAGACACCCGATCGCTCCGGATTCAGACTATTCCGAAGGACGAGAAATCATGACCACCGATCTTAGCCTGATTCGAATCCTCACCGTGGACGACCACCCTCTTCTGCGCAAGGGGATCGCAGCACTGGTCAACGCTGAAACTGACATGAAGCTGGTTGCAGAGGCTTCTAATGGCGAGGAAGCCATCGAGAAGTTCCGATCGCACCGCCCGGATGTGACCCTAATGGATTTGCAGATGCCGGGCTTGAATGGCATTGAAGCGATTAGTCGCATCCAGAGCGAATTTCCGAACGCACGGATCATCGTTCTGACGACATACACAGGCGATGTCCAAGTGGTGCGAGCCCTCAAGGCAGGCGCACGAGCTTACTTGTTGAAGAGACAGGTGCACAGAGAGCTCTTGGAGACCATCCGGGCTGTCCATGCGGGACAAAGGCGCATACCTTCAGAGATTGCCGCGGAGATAGTAGATCGTCCTAGGGACGACTTAACCCCGCGAGAAATCGATGTGTTAAGGCTAATCGCTAACGGAAACGCCAACAAACAGATCGCAGATCAGCTCTCAATCGGGGAAGCCAGCGTAAAGAGCTATGTGGCCAACATACTCTCGAAACTTGGGGCTAGTGACCGGGCCCATGCCGTTACCATCGGGCTGAAGCGTGGAATTATCGAGCTAGAGATCCCCTGAAAGATGGAGGTGCGGACCTCCTTTTGGCCGTTTTGGGACGTGTTGCGAATGCCCTATGCTGGATCAGGGTCTTTCTTGCAACGCTTATTTTCCACATTCCCGAACGGTTGGCCGGGTATTGGCATTCTGCTCCAACGCGCGTTAACCGCCACGACTCTGTTTTGTTATGGGATCGCACATTTAAGGGACACGTCACAATTGGCATCAATGGTTCCGCACATGTTCGCAGCAGTCGCCGGGCTACTACTCCTCGTTGGCTTATGGACGCCGATCGCTGGAACGATGGTCGCAATCGTTGAGCTATGGATTGTTTGGTCAAGCGCCGGCGGTCTAGGGATTCCAATCATGTTGGCCACCTTGGGTGCCACTCTGGCAATGATCGGCCCTGGCGCGTGGTCCATTGATGCGCATTTCTTCGGCAGGAAGCATTTCGAAATCCCGCAACGCTAAAAAAATTCCTTTTCACCCAGACGGGGGAGCATCGGTTCCCCTAAACGGTAGGGTTGGTCTACACCAAATATCTATCCAAAGAGCATCGATCTACGGTTGTGCCAAGTCGCAGGTCATTGCACACTCAGCTTAAGGGCAAGCAGATTTCAATTCGTGGGGATTTCGGCAGATACAAGAGCGTTGTGGAGGACTCAGTATGGGAATCCCAAGTGTCGTTGTTCCGGACGCGCAAGGCTTCGCAAGAATGGGCTTTGTTCGGGCAAACCGCCATCCGGACTTTGAACGAATTATTGGTAGCAGCCTCGCTCTCATGGAGACCCTAGACCTGGTCCGCTCGGTCGCGCCCACAGATTCTACGGTCCTGATCGAAGGCGAAACAGGGACAGGAAAGGAACTGATCGCGAGCGCCATTCACAATCTCAGCACACGCCGCAGCCGCCCCTTCGTGAAGCTGAATTGCGCTGCCATACCCTTTGACCTGTTGGAAAGCGAGCTCTTTGGACACGAGAAGGGTGCTTTCACAGGCGCGATCGCGCAGAAAATCGGCCGATTCGAAACGGCCGACAGCGGCACGCTTTTTCTGGACGAGATCGGAGATCTACCGCAGGCCTTGCAGCCTAAGCTGCTGCGCGTCCTGCAGGAGCAGGAGTTTGAGCGCCTGGGCAGCGGCCGTACCCATCGCATTAACGTGCGTCTGGTTGCCGCTACCAATCGCGATCTTACCCAGATGGTCGCGCGAAACGAATTCCGCAGTGACCTGTACTACCGTCTCAATGTATTTCCTGTCGTGCTGCCACCACTACGCGAGCGCCGGCAGGATATTGCGCCGTTGGTCTGGCATTTTGTCGAGCTTTTTGCCCGGCGCGTGGGGAAGCGGATCGAGCAGATATCGCAGACAACGATGAATGCGTTCATTGAGTACTCCTGGCCGGGTAATGTGCGCGAATTGCAAAACCTTATTGAACGGGCCGTAATCCGATCAGACGATGGCGTGCTTCCGAATCCTCTGCCCAGATCACAGAAGAATGCAATCACTCCGACCGCCGCACAAGGCACGTTCCGAGACGCTGAAATAGCCCTGATTTTGCAGACGTTGCGTGCTACAGAGGGAATGATAGGAGGGCCGCGAGGAGCAGCTGCTCGGCTTGGGGTTAAGCGTACAACATTGGTCTCCAAGATGAAGAGGCTCGGGATTTACCGAACGCGCTCCCAAAGATTCACAGATGTGCTCCAGGAGCATTCCGAGAGCGAGCCGTTATTCAAACCGGAAGCTGACGATGGATTTTCGCAGAACAACGATGTGCTAGGGGCGCTTGTTTGAGCAAGGGGCGTGCACGATGCCGCGTCTCGCGGAAGTCTCCGAGTCGCTATTACGACACTCCCCGTAGGGAAAAAGACACTTCGTGCCGACAATGCACTGGGGAGAGATAAGGTCTTTTCTGCGCATCGGCAGCACTCGCACTTTGGCTAAAGACCTGCTTAAGGCTTCGGCGACAGCTGAGCCGCATTTGAACTGCAATCGCGGACCCCCACAACGTTGCGGGCAATCGTGATAGGAAAGGAATAATGTCTGCCCTCACAGCGGAAATATTGGCTTGGCGGGACGTGCGAGCGAGGTTTGCGCCCTATGCGGCGATCCCCCTTCGATTGATTGTTGGTTATGGATTCCTGGCACACGGTTTGGCGAAATGGTCCAAGGGACCAGAAGTGTTCGTCAGCATTCTTCATGCGACAGGTGTTCCTTTGCCGCACGTCATGGCTTGGGTCACAATCGCCACTGAGATTGTCTGTGGGATCGCTTTCCTGATCGGAGCTTTCGTTTATCTGGTGAGCATTCCAGCCATCATTCTGCTTGGGGTTGCGATTTTCACGGTCCATCTGCCATATGGCTTCAGTTCGATCAAGTTGGTAAGCGTCGACAATGGAAGAGCGCAGTTCGGGCCACCGGGATACGAATGCGACCTCCTCTATATTGCTTGCATTGTGGCGCTTGCACTGATTGGTCCAACTCCTTGGTCCGTCGATAAGTATCGATCACTACATTCATAGCAGCATAGGCCGTTAAACAATTGAACGGAGGGACTGTCATGACAACCTATCATCACGCCAACGTAAAGGAAAAAAGGATCTTCTACCGGGAAGCCGGATCCAAGGACTCGCCGACCATCGTACTTTTGCACGGCTTTCCCAGTTCTTCGCACATGTTTCGTGACCTGATACCGCGATTAGCGGACAAGTTCCACGTGATTGCTCCCGACTATTTGGGCTTTGGCTACAGTGATGCCCCCACAGCGCAAGAGTTCGAATATACCTTCGACACCCTGGCAGCACACGTCGAGGATCTGCTGTTCGAGAACTTGGGGTTGAAGCAGTTCAGCATCTATGTGCAGGACTACGGCGCACCGGTCGGCTATCGGATTGCTTCAAAACATCCGGATGCTATTCAGAGCATTATCGTTCAGAACGGGAATGCATACGAGGAAGGTATCGGTGGTGCGTTCGATCCGATGAAGCCGTTCTGGGCCAATCGCAATTCCGAGACCGAGAAGCCTGTGCGCGATCTCCTGACGAAAGAAACGACCATCTTTCAGTACACACACGGTGTTACAGACCCTGACCGAATCAGTCCGGATTCCTATACGGTGGACCAGTTCTTCCTCGATCGTCCGGGGAACGCCGCAATTCAACTCGATCTTCTTTACAACTATCAATCGAATGTCGCGCTGTATGACCACTGGCATGAGTACTTCCGCAACCGGCAACCTAGAATGCTGATTCTCTGGGGGAAGAACGATCCGTTCTTCACGGTAGAAGGAGCCAAGGCCTACCAAAGAGATCTCCCGAAGGCTGAGTTGCACCTGATTGATACGGGCCACTTCGCGCTCGAGGACTCCAACGGTTTCATCGCAGAGCGGATGCGGAAATTTCTCGGTCAAAGCGCCGTGCCGAGTGGCGTTACCGCGGCTTGAACTAGCGGAAGGGAGTCGGGGCGTGCCAGTTCCTGGAAACATTACTGTAGTTGCGGTCCACGGGGCTTGGGCGGATGGTTCGAGTTGGAAAGACGTAATTCTTGGCCTTGAAGGGGGAGGTTTACGAATAATTGCCGCTCCGATCCCTCTGACTTCGCTCGGCGATGACACTGCGGCATTAAAGCGCGCGATAGCTCGTTCGCAGGGACCGGTGGTTCTCGCGGGTCATGCTTATGCAGGCGCGGTAATCGCTGCGGCGAATGAAGAGCGGGTGAAGGCACTGGTTTATATCGCGGGATTAGCTCCAGACGAAGGTGAGACGGTTGCTCAGGTCTTCTATCAAGATGAGAAACACTCCCAGTCGCCTCAACTCGCGCCCGATGCCGACGGTTTCATCTGGATGCCGGACGAGGGCTTCAGAAATGCCTTCTCGCAGCATGCGACGGCAGAACAAATCGCGTTATCGGCAGCTGTCCAGAGGCCAATCGCAATGAAATGTATTCAAGAGCCGGTTCCAACACCGGCGTGGAGATCCAAACCTACCTGGTACCTGATTGCCGAAGAGGACCGCATGATCAACCCCAAAACACAACACTTCATGGCGAAACGAATGGGAGCAACAACAAGGTCGTTCGCCGTCGATCACACGCCACTGCTCAGTGCGCCCCAGAAAGTTGTGGACATCATCAGGGAAGCGAGCCAGACGGTGTCCTCATGAGCCGAAGGTGATGGAATCGGAACGAATTAGGAGCGGTGATGACTGATGGAACAACTCCAACCGAGCGGCTGACGGCGTTCTCGGATGCTGTCTTCGCGGTGATTATCACCATTATGGTTCTGGACTTGAAACCGCCAGCACAAGCGACGCTCTCGGCTCTGCTTCCTCTGTGGCCCACTGCGTTAAGCTATGCTGTCAGCTATCTGTTCGTTGCCATTATCTGGATCAACCACCATCGTCTCCTGCTTTTTGCCCGCGACGCCACACCGAAGCTTATATGGTGGAATTTTGCACATCTATTCATGACTTCACTCATACCTGCTTCAACGGCTTGGATATCAGCGACAAGGCTCGCAGCAGGGCCCGTCCTTGTCTATGCAGCGGTATTCGTAATGGTCAACATAGCGTTTCTGGGATACCAACAGGAGGTATTGTCTCAAGCGAGGGACAGTGAGGTTTCGGCAACGATCCGACGTATTACCCGAGTGCGGGCACTAGTAACGTTAGCAATCTTCATTACTGCGGCGTGCATAGCGTATTGGTCCCCTTGGTCTGGCTTTGGTTTGGTCTGTTGTGTACTGCTCATCTACCTGCGACCGCAAGTTCCAGGCGAGGGATTGGAGCGAGATGCGCGCAAGGGACATTCGAACTCAGTTCGCTTACCCGAACCGCACGTAAATAAAGAAACATTGTGAATTGTCCCCGGATAGCACTCGATCAGGCTGAGCCGTCATCGCTGATTCTGAGGAGGAGGTATGCATGGCGCGGTTGCTCTCAGTGAACGTCGGCCTTCCGCGTGACGTGACATGGAACGGCAAAACTGTGCGAACCGCAGTCTGGAAATCTCCGGTTACGGGACGGCGAATGGTGCGCAAGCTCGATATCGATGGTGATGCGCAAGCCGATCTCGCCGGTCACGGTGGGGAGCACCGCGCCGTATTCGTCTACCAGATGGATTCTTACCGTTACTGGGAGCGCTTTTTGGGCCGCAACGATTTTACTTTCGGCCAGTTCGGAGAAAACTTCACGGTCGAGGGACTAGCGGATGACGAGGTCTGCATCGGTGATCGATACCGCATTGGTGATGCGGTATTTGAAGTTACACAGCCGCGCGTGACGTGCTACCGCGTCGGCATTCGCATGAATGAGCCTCGTATGCCCGCCCTGCTTGTCGCACACCGAAGACCGGGTTTCTATTTTCGCGTGTTGCAGGAAGGAGAAGTTGGCGCGGGCGATGACAGCGTGAAGATCGCTGATGGTCCAGAACGGGTCACCGTGGCCGAAATTGATGCTCTCCTGTATTTGCCTGGACATTCTCGCGAGCGACTGCAACGCGCACTCCGGATTCCTGCGCTTAGCAAGGGCTGGCAAAGTTCTTTCCAGGCGATACTCCAACAAGAGTCGAGCGCGAAGACCGTGGCGGGGAATCCGGGACTCGCAAATGAAGAGCAAACTCCAGCATGGTCCGGATTTAGACAAATGCGAGTCGGGCAGATTCGTAAGGAAAGCGATAGCGTCACTTCCTTCCTTCTGGGGCCAATCGACGGGCAACCCCTTCCTGTCTTCGGCGCGGGTCAGTTTATTGTCTTGCGATTGCATGTCGATCCGGACAAAGCGCCGGTTCTGCGCAGCTATTCGCTGTCTGACCTGCCAGGAGCCGATCATTTCCGCATAAGCGTCAAGAGAGAATTGAATGGGATTGGCAGTTCATTTCTGTGCAACCGTGGTCGAGAAGGCGATGTATTGGCTGTTAGTGCACCTCGAGGAAGCTTTACCCTGCGTCCCGGCCAGAATCCTCTGGTTCTGCTAAGCGCCGGAGTTGGTGCAACACCCGTAATGTCGATGCTGCACGCACTCGCCGCCGAAAGATCGCAACGAGAGATCTGGTGGATCTATGCAGCGCGCAATAGAGTCGAGCATCCATTCGCAGAAGAATCGCGTTTTCTACTGAAACAGCTCTCTCGCGGACGAAGCTACATCGTGTATAGCAGGCCCGCTGCAACCGACCAACTAAAGTTGGACTTCGATGCTCCTGGGCACATTGACGTAGCTTTGCTCGAGAAGATTGGCGTGTCACGGAATAGTGACTTCTATCTGTGTGGCCCATCTTCATTCTTGCAGAATATGGGCGATGGGCTGCGAAACTGGGGTGTGCTCGCCGAGAATGTGCACACGGAAATCTTTGGTGCTCTTGAGGGTATTACACCTGGTATGGCGCAGGTTGATCACGCTCCGCACCTGCCGCAAGGACCGCCCGGATCTGGCCCCGCAGTGTCGTTTACACGCAGCGGGATCACGGCCGCGTGGGATCGTAAGTTTGGGAGTTTGCTTGAGCTGGCGGAAACGTGCGAGGTTCCGGTCAGATGGTCGTGCCGGACTGGAGTGTGCCATACCTGCATGACTGGCCTGATTGGCGGATCGATTACTTATAACCCGGAGCCACTCGAGAGGCCCGCTCCCGGGAACGTGCTCGTGTGCTGCTCACAGCCAAACGCGAGTGTCACTCTGGATCTTTGAGAGAAACAAGGTCGAGATGTCCGCATGAGCTAGTTTCACGGCGTCAGAGTTGCTGGTTTTAGCACTGCTGCGTCGTAGCATTTCGTTTGAAGATTCCCTATAAGGAGGAGGAATCATGGGACTGTCATGGCAGCAAGGTCCGTTATCACCGGGGGCCATCGGACGATTTCTCGTGCCCGAACCGCTACCCAAGAAACTGTTGTACGTTGAGCCGTTGCGTCGGCGGATGCGCGTGCGTTTCGGCGGAAACTGGATCGCCGATAGCGAGAACGTCCTCTTGCTCTTCGAGCCGGGCCACTATCCGATGGCCTATTTCCCAGAGACCGACGTCTCTCCAAACACTCTCCAGAGGACCGAGCATACGAGCCACCATCCCGATCTTGGGCTCACATCCTGGTATACCGTCCAGGCGGGCCAGCAGAGCGCGCCCCGAGGGGCATGGCGACACATCGACTTGCCCGCGTACGCCAACGAGTTGCAGGGACGGGTTGCATTCTCCTGGCCGGCCATGGAGGCTTTCTATGAAGAGGACGAACGGATCGTGGGCCATGCCGCCGACAACTACCACCGCATCGACATTCGCCAGACATCCCGTCATCTCGTGGTCCGCCATCGTGACAACATCATTGCAGATACCAAACGGCCCATGGTTCTCCACGAGTCCGGCTTTGCGCCGCGCTGGTATGTTCCACGTGCCGACGTCGACGGATCTGCGCTCACTCCCGTGGAACGCCAGACCTTCTGTCCGTACAAGGGGCTATGCCGCTACTACAACATCGGTGACGCGCATCTAGCGGTCTGGTCGTATCCTGAGGCATATCCCGAGGTCGGCCGCATCTCCAACTTTTTGTCGTTCGAGCCGGACATAGTCTCGGTGCAGCTCGATGGCAAACAGCTTCATCTTGAGCCGGGTCAGACGGTGATTCCACACGGCCCCGATCGCGAGCTCGGTGTTGCCGAAGTGCTCCCCCGCCGCAAGTCGGCATGAGCGGGCACTCGGCCACTCGCAGCGGAGAATATTAGATTTTCGAAGGCAAAATTCTTCCCCACGCTATCCGCCGCAGCCCTCGACGCAAGCCGTATGGGAGAAGAAATGTCGGATTTCGTCCGTGAAACTCAAGCCTCGTCGATATCCTCTTTCAGTGCCATTGCCACTCAGCGAGAGGATTCCGCGTTCCCCGCATGCGGTAAGACTGGCTGCCCACAAGATAGGGTGTGTATCGTGTAACCGCTTGCCGATGGGAAGCAAACAGGATGCCAGTCATCAGGACGAAAGACATAGTCACTTCTCCGGCGAATGCGCCGGCCTTGCCAAATATGCCGGGGGTTGTAACCGCGTAGCGCGTAAGTGTCGGCGGCAAACAGTCCTCAACGTGCCAGGTGAGGGGCCACGCGAACTGGATCGGCGTTACCTAGCCGTCGCCGGAACGTCGAGATGACCACGGGAAGACAGATTCCCATCCCTCGGGGTAAAGGCAGATAAAGATGTTAGCGTGTGGGACAAGCTTTTCCGGAACCTTCAGTGAACTCACTGACTTTGGCAAGGCTGGTGCTCACCAGAACTGTTCGCGGAACATTAGCGGATCGGCAACATTCCGAGCACTAGGCTCCAGCGCATGGCTCGGTGCGGATTGTCTAAAAGCGAAGGCGTTCCCGCGTGAACTTGCCTCCAGATTCAAGATGGACCGCATGACGCACCACGATCACGAACCGGTCAGTCCGCACGCCGGCCACAGCATGTTGGGAACCCACGCAAGTCACGACCGTCACGCGGGGCACTCCGTCGCCATGTTTCGCGACAAGTTTTGGTTGAGCTTCGCTCTCACCATTCCTGTGGTCTTTTGGTCGAACGATGTCCAACATTGGCTGGGGTACACCGCACCCTCCTTTCCCGGCTCGAAGTTTATCCCCGCTGTCCTCGGAACGGTCGTCCTCATGTACGGTGGGCTAGTCTTCATCCGCGGAGCCTGGGGCGAACTTGTCGATCACCAGCCCGGCATGATGACGCTCATCAGCCTGGCAATCATCGTCGCCTTTGGCACGTCGCTCGCGGGGACTATTGGCCTCTTCGAAGTCGAGGTCTGGTGGGAGCTCGCGTCTCTCATCACCATCATGCTCCTCGGCCATTGGCTGGAGATGCGGGCTATTTCCCAGGCTCGTGGCGCGCTCACCGCACTCGCTGCGCTTCTCCCGGACACTGCCGAGCGCGTAAGGGGCACGGAGACCGAAACCGTTCCGCTCTCTGAGTTGCAGGTGGGTGACATTGTCCTCATCCGGCCCGGAACCCGCATCCCGGCGGATGGCACGGTCGTCGAGGGCATCGCCGATGTTAACGAATCGCTGATCACCGGCGAGTCCCGACCTGTGTCGAAGGGCCCTGGGGCTGGTGTTATCGCAGGCAGCGTCGCCAGCGGTGGAAGCCTTGGAGTCCGTGTCACAGCCGTCGGGGAGGAGACGGCTCTGTCCGGAATCATGCGGCTGGTTGCCGCTGCCCAAGCTTCTGGGTCTCGCGCACAAGCTCTTGCTGATCGTGCGGCAGCAATCCTTTTCTACGTAGCAGTCGCTTCCGGTGCGATCACGTTTGCTTACTGGTGGCTTTCGGGAGACAAGGTACATGCTCTGATCAGAACGGCAACCGTCCTCATCATTGCTTGCCCACACGCCCTGGGACTGGCAATTCCTCTGGTGATCGCGATCTCGACATCGCTCGGGGCTCAGAATGGCCTTCTCATCAAGGATAGAATCGCTCTTGAACGCGCCCGGAATTTGGATGTGGTGATTTTCGATAAAACCGGAACACTCACACGAGGATCCCCTGCGTTGTCGGGCGTTACGGTTACGCCTGGCAGTAACGAAATTGATGTGCTTACCCTGGCTGCTGCCATCGAAGCGAACTCCGAACACCCGCTCGCGAAAGCAATCGTGACCGAAGCCAGGCGCCGAAAGCTGCCCACTTTGCATGCTACGGATTTCGAAGCGTTACCCGGTCGAGGGGCACAGGCACTCGTAGACAACAAGAGCGTCATCGTCGGCGGCCCGCGCCTACTGGCCGAAAGCAAGATAACGGTGTCCCCCGAAGTCGAAAAGTTGACCGCCGGATGGGGGTCAGAGGGCAAGACGGTTCTCTATGTCGTCGCCGAAGGAGGACTGCTAGGCGCTTTCGCTATTGAGGACGAGATTCGGCCCGAATCCACTGAAGCAGTCACGGAGCTTCATCGGCTTGGTATCCGCGTCGCAATGATTACCGGGGATTCGAAGACGGTCGCCCACTCGGTCGCCCGCCGCATTGGCATAGATGACGTCGCTGCCGAAGTCCTCCCAGCCGACAAGGCTTCCGAAGTGAAGCGGTTTCAATCGGGGGGCAAGAAGGTCGCGATGGTTGGTGATGGTGTGAACGACGCACCAGCACTGGCGACCGCAAATGTCGGAATCGCAATTGGAGCCGGAACCGACGTAGCCATTGAATCGGCCGGAATCGTGCTAGTGCGCAGCGATCCGCGGGACGTCGTCGGAGCGATCGAACTATCTCGTGCTGCCTACAGAAAGATGATCCAGAATCTGGTTTGGGCGACCGCTTATAACGTTGTGGCAATCCCGGTCGCAGGGGGCCTTCTCGTCCGGTGGGGAGTTGATCTGCCCATGAGCATTGGCGCAGTCGCCATGAGCGCTTCTACTATGATCGTGGCTGTGAATGCGCAGCTGCTTCGGCGACTGAAGTTGCGGCGTGCGGCCCATTCGCTGATCACCAGCCAAGTTGCCCTAGCGCATGCCCCGAGCGGGTAAGCGCTCAAAGAAAGTCATCTCTTCAAACGTAAGCTGTTGATTCTGTCAGAGAACCATGACTCGGCTGAAGAGATTGACCCGTAGCAAAGCTGCTTGGGAAGGGCGGCGCTATTTGCCACTCGACCGTCCGTAACCTTGCGTGTCCTTCGTGAAGAATCCTGTGCCTTGGACGCTAATTTCTGATCGGATCTCCTGTGCCACTGCAGCGATAGATTCCAATGCCAGAACGCCCACAACCACAATTGCTCGCTTCATCCAGTATTTCAGTTCCATGCTTTATCTCCTTGTTATGTGTGCGACGCCCGTTTCTCGCGTTTGGCAGAGGTATCAGCGCTGGCTTTAAGGTTCATTGCCGCCATGATTAACACTTCCCCTAGCGTGAAACCGCGAGTTGTGATCTTCCACATGACCGCCTCACAATTGGTTCGAAGCATCGCAACTCTCTCCAAGGCAAACGCTGTGCCAAACCTCGTGGCCCGTGTAAGTGCTGGAAAATGGCGATGCTGTCGGGAATTTCGATTAGCTAAAGACTGTCGAAAGTCGAAACTGTCGATACTGGTCATGATGGCTTGCCGAAACTTTGGTTGGACGCAATAGGGGAAAAAGAACCAGTATCCTCAACCGCTCCCTGAACTAGCTTTGCCCAAGGCTTGCCACGTTGAGAGGAAGTGAGTCATCATCTATTTGGCTATTTGGGGTGAATTAAAGGCCGGCCAGCGGCGAGTTTCTGGATTGTAAGGCTTATGGGTACAGACCCGATCATTGCGCCTCAGAGCGACACCCACCGTTATGAGGCCGTTGTGCGCATCAGCGAGGCGATCGCCGCGTGCCGCGAACCTGAGCAGTTGGCTACAACTCTCGCGGACGAAATCGGCAAGTTCCTCAATTTTGACCACCTGTATCTCGTTGTGGTGAAGGAGAACTCCCAGGAGATCGAATATCTGGTTTGGGGTAAGGGCCGACTACCTTTTCCGGAACTGCCGATAGAAGAGTTGCTGCCCTTGTGGGATGCTGTGCGTAGTGGTGACCCACAACATACTGCCGATTGGGAGGCGGACGAGCGGTACCCGCGATTTAAAGAATGGGCAAAGAAAACAGGCCTCGGGTCGGGACTCCGTGTACCCTTGACGACGCTGCATCGTCGATTGGGTGTTTTCGGAATCAACCGCGACACAGTGAATCCATTCAGCGAGGAAGAGATAAGCTTCCTGGGGCTGATTGGGCGTGTCGTGGCGTTTGCGCTTGATGATGGTTTGAATCTCAGGCGCGCGCAACATCAAAACGATCAGCTACAGTTGCTTCTCAACTTGACGAATCGAATCACATCCAATCTTGAGCTTCGGGACTTGTTGCGCGCGATTGCCGCGAACATACGCGAGGTCATGCACGCTGACGCGGTAACAGTTGTACTGCCCGATGCCGGTTCGGAGAAATTCAGGGTATTGGCTATGGATTTTCCGCATGGAAAGGGGGTCGTCAAGGAAGAGTTGCTCGTTACGCCAAGTGCGGCCGTTAAGAAAGCGCTAGACACCTTGAAACCAGTGGTCATTAACACGTGGGAACCTAACGAGCTCGCGTCTGAGACATCTGACATAGTGGCTGCGGAGGGCATAAAAGCCTTTTGTAGTATTCCACTTGCAAATCGCGGCCGGGCCCTCGGGATTCTGTCAATTTTACGCACGACGGAGACTCCGTTTTTGCCGGGAGACGTCGATTTCCTCAGCCGGGCTTCAGGCCAGATTGCCATCGCCATTGAAAACGCGTTGGCATACCGCGAGATTTCCGAGCTGAAAGATAAGCTTGCCCAGGAGAAGCTCTACCTCGAAGAAGAGATCCGCAGCGAGATGAACTTTGAAAACATCATCGGAAACAGCTCGGCGTTAAAACATGTTCTGGAACTCGTGGAAACGGTTGCCCCCAGCGATTCGACAGTCCTGTTGCTTGGTGAGACCGGCACGGGCAAGGAGTTGATCGCCCGCGCCATTCACGACCGAAGCAGGCGCAAGGACCGCACGTTTGTGAAGCTGAATTGTGCTGCGATTCCTACAGGGCTGCTTGAGAGCGAACTGTTTGGACATGAAAAGGGAGCTTTTACGGGCGCGATTATTCAGAAAGTCGGCCGAATGGAACTGGCGGATCAAGGCACTTTGTTTCTGGACGAAGTGGGAGATATTCCGATTGAGATTCAGCCGAAGCTGTTGCGCGCATTACAAGAGCGTGAATTTGAACGACTGGGAAGCACTCACACGCGAAGAGTGAATATTCGCCTCGTAGCGGCAACCAATCGCGATCTCGAACAGATGATCGCGGCCCGCGAATTCCGAAGTGATTTGTATTACCGCTTGCATGTGTTTCCCATCCGGATACCACCGCTGCGGGAGCGTAAGGAAGACATTCCACAACTGGTGAGTTATTTTGTGCAGAAATTTGCCAAGCAAATGCAGAAGAAGATTGAAGCTATTTCCCCGGCCGTCATGAAGGGGCTGATGGCGTGGGAGTGGCCCGGCAATATCCGTGAGCTGGAGAACTTTATCGAGCGGGCGGTGATCATCACGCGGGGAAAGTCGTTAGAGGCGCCGCTCGGAGAACTCCGCAAACCGAACATGATAGAGTTACCGCGTTCCGACCAGCATGAAACCAGTCAATCCCCTGGAGACACGACAGATTCACGAAACGACAAAATCAGTGTTGTTGACGAATATGAAAGAAGGCAGCGCGATGAGATCATACGGGCGCTTACCCTATGCAAGGGGCGTGTCGGTGGTGCCGATGGAGCTGCCACACGCTTAGGGATGAACCGCACTACTTTCCTTTCTCGAATGAAGAAATTTGGCATCTATGCGAAGCAGTATGCTTGATCTGAAGCCCACCCTTTTATCCTAAGCTCACCTGGCAGCTTCGACAGTTTCGACCCTTTCAACTTCTTCAACCTCGATATTTCGAGCTCTGGCATTACTCTCCTGAAAATTCAGCGACTTGCGGCTCCGCAGGTTTGGCGTGCGCCTTGCCTTATCGCGGGTGGGAGAAGCAATGCTGAAGATTTCGCTAGTTGATAACGCCAGGCAGCGTCGGGTGATTGTGGAAGGAAAGCTCATAGCGCCCTGGACAGCCGAGCTAAGGAATGCGTGTCAAGAGGCAAGAGCAGACCTTCGTGGTCGCGAACTCGTTGTCGAGATGAAACATATCACGACGATCAGCCAGGAGGGCGAGAACGTAATCCTTGAGTTGATAAACGGGGGAATTCGATTCCGCTGCGACGGCATGTTTACAAAGCATGTAGTGAAAGAACTAACTCGCCGCACAAGCAGGAATCTAGGGATACGAGCGAGGGATTGAACGGGCGCAATTTCAAGTTCGGGAAGAGGAAGCTATCTACGCGGGTCGCGAGGACTTTCGCAGGATTGAGGAAAACAGCATGCAAAAGGCAAATGCATACGGCAGGAATGACGAACCCGATGAAGTTCCAAGTGATGACGGAGCAGCTCAACAGTTGGAACAAATTCTGGCTAGTGGCCAGCCGTCTCTGCGCAGAAGGGCATACCGCATCCTAGGCAATGCAGCTGACGCGGAGGACGCGGTTCAGGATGCTCTTCTCGCCGCCTATACCCACCTGGACCAGTTCAGAGGGCAGTCACAGATCTCTACTTGGCTGACCACCATCGTGCTTAACTGCGCTCGATTGCAGCTACGCCGGCAGCTAAGACATGTCCAGGTGTCTCTCGACGAATGCACCTCCGATCTGCAACCAGTTTCAGTTTCGGAACGGCTGGCAGATCACCGGCCTAATCCCGAAGATGAATGCACAGAATCTGAGCTGAGTGCTCGCTTGACTCATTTGCATAGTTACCTTTCTCCCACTCTGCGTAGGACATTTCAGCTGCGCGACGTTGATGGTTTATCGATCCGCGAGACTGCACGGATTTTGGGAGTACCAACCGGCACTGTGAAGGCCCAGTCAGCACGAGCTCGCAAAAGACTCAAAGAATTGATGTGGCGCACCCTCGGGCTGCGGTCTCGCAGGCTGCCAAATCGATTGTTACGTTTCGCAAACTCGGCGCTTCATACCGGCGCTCTCGGGTAACTCATATGGTCCGTGAACCTTTGGTGGACAGCGAGCCTGATCGCGCAGGTGTCTTGGTCGAAGACGCTCACGAGATCATCAGATGACTCATGCCGCTCAATTTGCACTGACGCACGGCACCGCACTTCTTTTTACTTGGATTCTGCTCCAGCAAGCCGGTGTACCGATTCCGAGTGCACCGCTGCTTATTGCGGCCGGATCACTTGCAAGCTCGAGGGGGTTAGGCCTGCCGTCTTCCCTAATGGCAGCTTTCAGTGCTTGTCTGCTGGCGGATGGATTCTGGTACCGAATAGGGCGGCAGGGCTGGTCAAAGGGCCCCCGGTTTTGCCGTGCAAACAGCAACTGGAAAAACCGGGTACTGAGTCTCATCTGGCGCCATTCGGCTGCGACGTTGTTATTAGCAAAGTTCATTGCTGGCTCGAATGTGGCTTCGCTACTGGCCGGTCAAGCAGGCATATCGGCAGCACGGTTTGTTATTTATGACAGCATCGGTTCTCTGACATGGTCTGGTAGTTACATTGCCCTTGGATACCTTTTGCATGGTCAACTGCATTGGACGCTGGCGCAGACTTTACGTCCGCTCTTCATCGTTCGCGTCGCAGTGTCTCTAGCGAGATTGTGGCGCCGCGGATCGCTGGCGCACGCCGTGCTGGCACCGGCCATCGTCTTCTTCGCGGTACGACCTGTAAGTCAACACAACGCCGACATGCGAATGTCGGCAGACGCATGGCAGAAATGTACGACCTACAGGCTCAAGTCATTTCCCATGTTGACGTGTACTGGGTTCTGGCGGTGACTTCCGGGTTGATGTTTTTGGTCGCTTCTTTGCTAGCGAGGAACGAACAGGAGCAGGTGGCAAAGTTCCAATGCATTGAGGGAGATCATGCTAAAGAAACACAAATCAGGGTGGAAAATCGAAGATCCAACATGCATGGAGAAGGACGATGACGCCACCGCATCCGTGATCTGCGTCGCTGTAGTAATTCTATTGATATTTTGCCTAGTCTTAATGTCGCTATATTGGAGATGACAGGCGCGTCAAGTTCGATGCCACACCTAGAAAGCGAGTTTGTGCATACGCCTGTTCTAGAAAACTGTGTGTCCTTCAGTTACGTCCAATGCGGTTATTGCGGATATCTCATTCTTGGCGGTTCGGCAACGGAGTTACTGCACGAGGAAAAACGACATGCAGTCGAGTGCAAGGCAACACATCGGCTTGATCGGAGTAAGAAGCCTAAGCGCCCAGGAGCAGAAGCGCCGGGTTCGTGGGAACACACGCGCTCTGATTTGGAGTACGGCTCTATTGATAGCGATTGCGAGGTGGTGTGAGTGTACGCAACATCGTCATGTTTTGGAGCATTGCAATTTCATTGTTCTTGCTGTGGGCAGCATTCACAAGCTCGCATCCTTTCTTGAAATGAAGAAGTTCGGCTTTATACGAGGCAGTATGCTTAATTTGCAGCCGGCCCCTGTTTGGTAGCCTTCGCTTCTAGCTTCGACACTTTCGACCGTTTCGACTTCTTCGACCTCGATATTTCGAGCTCTGGCGTTCGTCTTCTGAAAATTCAGCTACTTACGGCTCTGCAGGTTTGGTGTGCGCCTTGCCTTATCGCGAGTGGGAGAAGCGATGTTGAAGATCTCGGCAGTTGGGTGATCGTGGCAAGGAAGCACATTGCACCCTGGGCAGTCGAACTGAACGTACGTGCAACCGGCAAGACAGAGCTCCGGGGCAGCACACTTCTTCTCGCAACGCTGATATCGCGGCGAGGCCGTACAACAAGCGGCGGAGAAGGAGCCTATGGGCAACCAGTGGTGTTGCTAGATAAGCAATGGCTGGAGGAGGTTCTTATGAGGAGATTACAGAAAGTTCTGGCGATATGTCTTTCGTGGTGGATGTTATGTGCGCCTGGGGCAATGTACGCTACTCCGATGCAGCAATCGGCCGGACAAGTTCCCTCGGCTCCGGTCGAGAAGCAAACCCCCGAGGAGTTGCAGCAGTTGGTTGCGCCAATTGCTCTCTACCCAGACGCGTTGGTTTCACAGATACTCGCCGGGGCAACGTATCCCACCGAAATTGTTCAAGCAGATCGCTGGGTGCAAGAGCACTCGACCCTCAAGGGAAAAGATCTCGCCAACGCCGTCGATCAGCAATCTTGGGATCCCAGTATCAAGGCGCTCACTCAGTTTCCCTCCGTGCTGGCCAACATGGACAAAAATCTTTCCTGGACCTCCGCCCTTGGCGAGGCTTACGTGAACCAACAAGAGGCTGTGATGGACGCCGTGCAAGTCATGCGGGCTCGCGCAAAAACGGCCGGAAATTTGGAGAGCAATAAACAGGTGAAGGTAGTCACTGAAGGTCCGACCATCGTCGTTGAACCTGCAGACCCTGAAGTCGTTTACGTTCCCGCATACGATCCCTGGATCGTGTATGGCGCGCCGGTGGTCGTGTGGCCCGGCTGGTACCCATATCCCGGGCTGTACGTTGCGGGCCCCGGCGTTTCTTTCGGTGTGGGCTTCGCGGTCGGATTGTTCGCTGGTTTCGCTTGGGGATCGCACGGCTGGGGATGCGATTGGGGGCACCGAACGGTTGTGTTCAATCACAACACATTCATTTCGAACAGTAAGACGTTCTATGGCGGGCGGGGACGGGGAGGATTCCGCGACTTTGGAGCAGCGCGCGGCTATGAAGGGTCCCACAACTCTGGTGCCGGGCGTGGGTACGAAGGATCCCACGGCCCCGGAACCGGGCGCGGGGATGAAGGATCCCGCGGCGGAGACGTCCGTGGAAATGGATTTCACGGCGGCGCGGCCGAGCGTGGGTCTTCAGAGTCGCACGCCGAAGCTGGCGCGCATTCCGGCGCGTTTGGAGGGTACGACCACGGTGGCACCACGCGCAGCTACTCGGATCGAGGCAACTCGAGCCTGCACGGCGGCGGCTTTCACGAAGGTGGTTCTCACGCAGGTCGCTTCGGCGGCCGCCGTTGACTGAATTTCAGAGACGCTCGACAGCTACATATACGGAGAAATGATCATGTACGAAGCAAAGAACGGATTCGAAAAAGATCTACAGTTTCGGTTCTCTCGGCTGCGGCTGAACACTTTCGCGCTTGTGGCGACGCTCGTGCTGTGCGGCCAGCTAGCGCTTGCCGAGGAACCGAATCAGCAGGTGTTTCGCTCCCCGGAAGAAGCTAGCGCCGCCCTATTCGCCGCAGCGCAGCAAACAGATAATCGTGCATTGCTGGAGATTCTGGGCCCGGCAGGAAAAGACCTAATCTCATCAGTCGATCCTGCTGAGGATAGGAAAGAGCGCGAAAGGTTCGTTGCGAAATATAAGGAGATGCATCGTGTCGCAAAAGACCCTGGCGGCGTGATGGTTCTCTACGTGGGCGCTGAGAATTGGCCGCTTCCGATCCCGCTGGTAGAAAAGAATGGCGTCTGGTGTTTCGATACGCACGCAGGGAAAGAAGAGATCCTGGCACGGCGAGTAGGCAGAAATGAACTGGCCGCTATCAATGCTTGCTATCAGCTTGTCAATGCCGAGGAGCGGCATTACGCAACGGCAAATTACGGCGAGCATCAATATGCGCTGAAATTCATCAGCGATGACGACAAGGAGGATGGCCTGTTTTCATCCGAGATCAGAGAGCAATCCGGAGGTCCTCTCGACCCGCTCATCGCCTCCGCTGGCATAGAAAACGCAGCGAGTGGTGTTGACGCGGTGGCACGCCAGCATTCCGAACCGTTCAACGGTTACTATTTTCGCATTTTGACAGCTCAAGGAAGTAATGCGGAGGGCGGGGCAAAGAGTTACATCGTGAACGGTAACATGGTTGGCGGTTTCGCCTTTGTGGCTTATCCAGCTGCGTACAGCTCATCGGGCCTCATGAGCTTCATCGTGAATCAAGATGGCGTGATCTACCAAAAGGACCTCGGTCCCGACACCAACACGATCGCCTCTGCAATGACTGAATACGACCCAGATTCAACATGGGAGCGGACAGTGGATTGAGGCGAGAGTCCGCACGAAAGTCCTGCGGACTCAAGTGACTCAACCGTGGCTTAGCGGTCGGTTGTGGTTAGGGTTTGGTCGTACAAGGACATAAGATGTTTATACTTGACTTCTTCCTCGCAGTATTCGCCTTGGCGCCATTTGGACTTCTGGTCCTGTTCTGGAAAGCGTTTCACGAAGACTGTGGTGTGCACCCGATTTATCGCAACTCCAAAACTGAAACTACAAAAAAAAACAGAGATCCATGAAAAACCTGGACAAGGCCATTCCGAAATTGCTGAAGAACTATCCACCCAAACAGAAGTAGAAGTCACGAGCGTCCGCGCAAATCAAGTACGGAAAGACCACATTCCAGCCGGAATCTTGCGAGTCAATCGCAGGACCTTCCGGCAGGCAACGGAATAATTGCCTGCTCTATCTGCGGCCCGCCTCTTTAATCCTAGCCCTCAACCGTAGCTCGACAGTTTCGACTCTGTCAACTTCTTCAACTTCGTCATTTCAACTTCTGGTGGTCGCCTCCCGAAAATTCAGCGAGTTACGGCTCTGCAGGTTTGGTATGTGCCTTGCCTTATCGCGAGTGGGGAAAAGCAGTGCTGAAGAAGCATGTCGAAACAATTAGTCCGCTACGCGAGCACGAATGTTCGAGGGCGCAAGCTTTGGGGGCATGCAATGCTTGGGGGCGTGCAACGAGTATCACCTGGCGGCAATACGAGTTCAACTTTGAACATCGCCAGCAACGCCTGAAGGAGATACAGGGGTATGAGTGGGTTCTGATCCTCTCTTGGCTTAGCGCTCTGCTCCTTTTGGGGGCTACCTGGTGGGCTGCTTTCAAATTCCTTTGCTGTATTGTCCAACTTATTCAGTACGTGCCGAGGTCACTGCCATGATTACCGACGCTTCCTATTCCGACGAAATTAGGCCCGGATTGGCCTACGTTCACAATCGACCAGAGAGGACATCTCGTTGGCTGGAACGATGGATGATTCACAGACCGGACGTGGGCTCTGCCCTGTATCTCGTCAACTGGGAAGTACGCTCAGCTGGCAACTTTCAGCCCTTCCTCATAAGAATCCCGGAGCTGATTGTCCCCGAGGTGGTGAACGCTTTTGTAGAACGAACAGTTGCCGAAGACCAGACGTACTGATGAGAGTGCTTTATGCTGAGAAATCACGAGCCCGATCGCAATATCGAAGACTTGACCGAAACGGAGATATATGACGCGATTCGCTATCTTGAGCCGGACCCAAGACGCGCAAATGGCCAGAACGACGATATCGCCATAACCGACCAGAATGACGATAACGGCGTCGTCATCTGCGTCGTTTTATATGTCGCACTCTTAGTGTGCCTGGTCTCCGTGTGGTTCTACTGGCGATGATGCACGTTTCTGGGGAGGCTTGAAAATGAGATTCATAGGCGAACCCTGGGACCCGGCAGGCATTTCGGCGCTGGCGGCCATCTTTGGCTCGCTTACCGGCGCATTGGCATCCAGTGTGAGCACCTGGATCACGCAAAAGCACCAAGATCGACGGGATCTTCTGGCTAAGCGAGTCTTTTACCGCGAGCAGTTATATTCCGACTTTATCAGTGAAAGCGCGCATGCCCTGGCTGACGCCATCCAACATAACCTTCAAGACCCAAATAATCTCACCCCGGCCTATGCACTTCTGAGCCGCATCCGTCTGAGCTCCTCAACCGATGTGCTCGCGAGCGCTGAACGGGTTATTCAGCACATTATTAGTACGTATTCGGAGCCCAACCTTACTCCCGAGGAAATTCAGTCCAGGGCAGCCAAGCGCGAGGACCCCCTGCGCGAGTTCAGCGATATCTGCCGTGCTGACTTGAAAGCGATGCACAGTCAACTGCGATAACGTCTCAGGCGGGAACGCGAGCCGGCTTCAGTCTTCATGAAGGTGCTCAAAGCTCGTCTCTCTCAACACTTTCAACAGATTCGTCACCCCTCCCGAGGCATGATGTTGCATCTTCGCTCTAGAACTCAATCACTTAAATGAGAGTCAGATTTGGCATGAGCCTTGCTTTCTCCATGAGCTATGGCACGGAAATTTCAAATGGAGATTGCGACTATGGTTCACACTCATCTCTCTCGCTTCTGGCGCGAAATGCTCATTCTGCTCCCTTCGTCGAGTTGCGACAGTCGCTCCCAAGTAAAGTTGCGACCATCTCTCCATTCACTGATCAACTCATGCGCTTCATTCTGAACGTTCGAAGCATGGATGGGGGTGAAGGTGACATCGAGATGGCTCTGCATGAAGCCGTAGCGAATGCCGTGATCCACGGTAATGGTGAGAACTCTTGCAAACACGTTTACGTGACATGCCGCTGCTACATGGACGGAGAAGTGGCAATCACCGTTCGCGACGAAGGAAAAGGATTCGACAGCAGCACGGTGCCGGATCCCACCTTTCTAGAAAACCTGCTGTTCACGCATGGTCGTGGAATCTACCTCATGAAGACGTTAATGGATGAAGTCTCTTTCGAAGAAGGCGGCGCGGTAGTCATGATGCGGAAGAAATCTAACGCAAGCTCAGCCGAACAAAGGAGACCATAATGACGAGGAAATTTTCAAGGTTCTCGCTTGCAATACTTCGAGCCGGCGCCCACATATGCATGGTTCTTTTGCTATCAGGCTTCGGCTTGGCGCAAAAAGCGGTGATCGCGAGAGCCACCATTCCATTCAAGTTTTGGGCGAAAGGCTACGAGTTTCAAGCTGGGGAGTATGATTTCGACAATGCTTTGCCAGGTTCAGCTACGATCCATCGTGAAGGAACGACCTCAGCTATTGGGGTCTCAGTCATCCTCTATGCGGTTCCGCTAGAAAGAGAAAATCCTAGAGTGATCTTCGTACGTCGAGACGGAAAGTATTGTCTAGTTGAACTCTGGGGTGTCCAGGACCGACACGTGGTTACGGCCGAATTCGAACATCGCGGCGAAGCCAGCGAACAACAACGGCAAGTGCCATTGACGATCGTGGAGTCACACGACGAATGATGTTTCACAATAGGTGGTCAGATCGAAGGGTTTGAGCGGTATGGAATACGACTGCTGAGTTCTGATCAGGTACGCGCAGCGATGCCGGAATTCTCGCTCTAAAGGGCTTACAAAACGATGAAGAACCTCAGCTGGCTGGGGCACGGGACGACTCTGGCCTTTATTGACAGGCGAGCGGGGGCATCACGAGATTGCCGCTGGACGCGACGCGTCGCCGTATTTGCGGGCCCTTGAAAGCTTCTCGCAAGCAATCGGACTGATGCCAGAACAAGTCTGGGACGGGCCGGACCTGCCTTCCAGCTATCTTCGGTTCAGAGGACCCACCGATGCCGCAATGCCGGTGATTAGGCCGCATTCGGAGTCGGAATGATTACCACAAACAATGCGAGTACCTGCACAATTCTGCAATTCAACACAATCGCTCTCCTGCTTACCCCGTGATGCAACGGGGTTCGACGGGCCTGCATTGCGCCCGGTGTAACTCTTCCGAGTCGACCAATTCTTCAATTGAGCGTGCCAGAATCGAAAAACCACAGGAACACTTCGATTCCGGGAAGAAGACCTGGTTCTGTACCACAGGATTCCGCGTAAAGTCGTAATCTTCGAATTCCATATCGCAATCCTTTAGCAATGTCCTTAGCGGCGAAGCGGAGGTGAACCTGTCCGTATCGTTTCCGCTCACTTCGTTCGCTTCAGGCGAATTAACGCAATAGCCTTGCCAAAAAATGCCGATAGAAAGGTTCTTCCTCTCGGTACTTTTCTCAAAGTCGTTACATCGCTCTTGCCATGCTGTCTGGTTGGCGATTCCGGCTGTCAGTATCGGCTTTCTCGACACTTTCGACCTCTTCGACAGCTCCCGTGCTTCGCTGCCTGAAAACTTCCTTCAATTGTCGTTACTTAGCTTCATGTCGGTTTTGGTATGCGATTTGCGTTTGCAGAAGAGTGCAATCGCGTGACTGACGCGCCTGAATCGACAAGACGACTCTCGGGCCACATTTCCCCCCAACCGAGCAGCGTCCCGATTCAGGCGCGCCAGTGACGCGATTTGAATCGAAATTCAGTAACCACGATTGAGGGGAAAGAAATGATGAAGCAAATATCTACAGCTTTAG